>Ga0073934_10000760_pt1 | contig 86600 bp, 85 predicted proteins | sample LarsenN4metaG_FD_76834 | JGI IMG/M metagenome (GOLD analysis project Ga0073934, IMG submission 76834) | Hot spring sediment bacterial and archeal communities from British Columbia, Canada, to study Microbial Dark Matter (Phase II) - Larsen... ...
ACGGCCGCGTCAGCGTCCACGCCGTGGTGAACTTGCGGAAACTGCTCGACTAATTTCCACCACTTGACGGGGCACTACCATGGCAGTCGCGCTGGTGGTCGCCGAACAGATTGATCTTGTTGCGCGGCGTCACCATCCACGTCAGCCGCACCGCCTTCGATTCCATCCATTCGTGGGTGTACGCGGGCCGATTCGGATCCGGCGTGTAGAACGCCGTCCCCTGCGTCAGGTTGTAGAACTTGCCGGCCGCGCCGCGGTCGTTGCCCCACTGCCGGTAGGACCCGAAGAACCAGAGGCGGTCGCGCACGATGGGGCCGCCAAGGGTCGCGCCGACGTCGAACACTTCGAGCACCGTGGTGACGGTGCGAAGGCCGCGGGCCCGCAGCGCATCGCTCAGATTGCTGCCCTGCAGCTTCTCGCCGGAGTAGAGGCCGTGGACGTTGCCCGAGAAGATGTTGCCGCCTTCCTTGGGCACCAGGTTGATCGTGATGCCGTCCGCATTCGTCTCGGCCGTGATGCCGCTCGTCGACAGCACGGTCTCCTGAATGAGCTCCTGGTTCTGGTTGTAGCCCTGGTTCCCCTGCGCGTGCATGATGCTCATGCCGTCGAGGTTGACCTTCTGGCCGCCTTTGCCGTGATACGCATTGACGTTCGCGCCTGGACCGGCTGTGGCCGGAGGTCCCGCGGAGCCGACCTGGCCGGTATAGCCGCCCGTGATGTCGAATCCTTCGTTGCCCTTGAACCCGAGCGTCAGCGTGACCAGGTTGTTGAGGTTCTTGACGCTGCTCGGCAGCACGTTGAGCAGCTCGTGCGAGATCACCGTCTGCCTGCGGGCGCTCTGCGTGTCGACGAGCGGTGCCTCGCCGGTCACCGTGATCGTCTCCTCGACCGTCCCGACGCGCATGTCGGCGTTGACGGTGGCGGTGAACCCGGCCGACAGCACGATGCCGTCGCGCACGAAGGTGCTGAAGCCAGGCAGCGTGAAGGTGACGACGTAGGTGCCGGGCCGCAGGTCGGTGATGTTGAACCGCCCTTCGCCGTCCGACACGGCCGTGCGGACTTTTTCGATGAGCGCGGGGCTGGCGGCGTCGACCGTCACCCCCGGCAGGACGCCTCCGGAGCTGTCTCTCACGACGCCCGCGATGCCGCTCGCGGTGGTGGCCTGCGCCCGTACGTCCGTGGGCAGCAGCAGACAGACGACGCCCAGGGTCACGCCGACGACGAGCGCACGTGCCATCACGTCCTCCTTCGGTCGCTATGGTCTCAAGACATAGTGCGGAGCCGTGGTGTTCTGTCCCTTGTAACAGCAGTCGCCCAGGAAGTTCGGTCGATACGGACTGCTCTGGCTGTTGTTGCCCGGCGGCAGCGCGCCGACCTTCGCGGGCGCGTTGAGGCGCGCCAGCACGCGGTCGCGCGACTCCTCGACCTGGCGGAGCAGCCGCTCGAGGTCCCACCCGACGAGCGCGCCCTTCCAGAAGACGACCTTGCCCGCAATCAGCACGTCGCGGACGTGCCGCGGGTTCATCATCGTCACGATCGTGCCCGGGACGTTGTTCATCGGCCAGGTGCTGATGGTGCGCGCGTCGAGCACCACGATGTCGGCTTCCTTGCCGGGCGTGAGCGTCCCCACCCTGTCGAGCATCCGGTTCGCCGCCGCGCCGGCAATCGTCGCCATCTCGATGCACTGGCGCGACGTGACGAGCTGCGGCATCGGGAGGTTGCCGGGATTTGACTCCTTGAAGGCAAGATTGTTGGCCAGCGCGCGCTGCAGACAGAACGCGCCGCGCATCAGCGAAAACGGATCCGTCGTCATGTTGGAGTCGACGTCCGGACTCAGGCTCGGCAGGATGCCGTGATTGAGCGCCTCCTGGAACGGCGGCATGCCGTGCCGCATCTGCATCTCGATTAGATTGGCAATCGAGACGTGCGCGCCTCGGTCGCGCACGATCTCCCACGCACGCGACTTGCCGCCGTTCGGGTAGCCGGTCTCCCCGGTGCCGACCTGCGCCACCGGATTGTCCTGCCACCGCGTCGCGTGCACGAAGGTCACGTCCGACCAGTCGGTGCCGTTGCGCGCGTCGGCCGCCGCGTTCACGATGTTGTTCGGGTTGCCGACGGAGTGGTTGTTGATTAGCGCGCCGAAGGAGCGCCCCAGCTGCCATCCCGTATAGGGCGCGCCCGGAAATGCCGGGCCCGGTCCGCCGCCGAATCCGAGCGTGACGAGCTGATCGTTCGAGCTGAAGTACGTCTTCGCCAGGCGCCCGATGCCCTTCGTCGCGTCGCCCATCGCGCCGGGCACCTCGTAGTCGTAGCCGTCCGTGCGTCGGTCGATCCCACCGCTGTAGACGAACACCACCCGGCGGCCCGAATCCATCAGCCCCTTGATCATCGCGTCGGTGTGCGCGGGCGTGTGATTGGCCTGTGAGGTGTCGGTCCCGCAGGTGACGCCCTCGGTAATCTGGCTCAGGCACGCGACGAGCGCCGAGATGTACAGGTCTTCCGGGTCGTATGGCACGCGGCCCAGATCCCAGATGACCCGGCTCGGGTCGGCCGGATCGACGATGCGGCCGGCGGTCCAAATGGCCTGGACGACCGACTGATAGCTCTCCATCGGCCAGGGCTGGGCGAGCAGGCCGTCGGGGATGATGCTGCGCTGAATGGTCTCGTACTGATGATGGTGCGTGGTGACGAAGCCGGGCATCACGATCGTGCCCGAGCAGTCGACGACTTCGGCATCGCCGGCGGCGAGGTTGGGGCCGACGGCGGCAATCTTCGTCCCGTCGACGAGAACGTCGGCGCTGGCGAAGTCACCGACCTTCGGATCGAGGCTGAGCACGATACCGCCGCGGAGCAGGATGCGCCGCTTGCGGCCGTCGCCAATCAGGTTCTGCGGCTGGGCGGGCGTGGCCGAACGGACCTGCGCGAGCGGGCCGGCGCACCCCGCCGCCGCCAGCGTCGTGCCGGCAACGCCGGCCGCGCCCAGTCGAATGAAATCACGCCGTCCCGGGGAGCTCGTCGACATGATCGGCCTCCGGAAAGAAGGGCCGCCAACGGGAAAGGAGCGCCAGTATTCCGGCGAGCGCGATCGTTGTCAAGAGAAGCGCATATATTCGTCCCCATGAAACGCCTCGTTGCCGCTCCGCTGCTCATCGTAAGTATCGTTGTCGTCGCGGGCGAGCTTGCCGTCCGCATCGCCGCGCAGGCGCCGGCCTCCACGGCGGCCATTCCCAACCTGACGGGGCTCTGGAAGCGGAGGGGGCCGATCGAAGGCAGGCCACCGAATACCTCTCCCGTCCCCCTGGCGCGGGCGCGCGCCATCGGGTTCAGCCGCGCGTTCGACGAGGTGCTGCTGCCCGGGTACGACTGCAGTCCCGTCGCGGTCCCCGTCCTGCTGAACGACAACTACAACTTCGAGATCGTCCAGCAGCGCGATCGCGTCATCATGCGCTACGAGAAGGACGACATCGTGCGCACCGTGTGGCTCGCAGGCCACGGCCACCCGACGGTCGGCGTGTACGACTTCACGATCCAGGGCCACTCGACGGGCCGCTACGAAGGTAACCAGCTCGTGATCGAGACGACGAAGTTCGTCTTCGATCCACGCGGCATCCACGACGCCTACATCCCGTCGTCCACCCGGAAGAAGGTGACGGAGCGCTACTGGCGCGACGGCAGCCGCCTCCGCCTGGAGTCGATCACCGAAGACCCGCTCGTGCTGAAGGCGCCCTATCCCTATCACTTCGAGTGGGAGCCGATGACGACGCCGCTCGTGCCGTTCGACTGCGACCCCGAGGCGTCGAGCTTCGATCGGCAGTTCTACGAGACGAAGAAGTACCAGGACCCCGACTGGGTGCGACTGCCACCGGTGGAAGAGCCGTAGCCTGGAGGTCGACATGAGAGTGGCGATTGTTTTCGCGGCGGCGGCGCTCGCTGCGGCATCCGACGTGGCCGCGCACCACAGCCTGGCGCTGTTCTCGACAGATACGGTGGTGGCCGTCAGGGGGACGGTGTCGAAGGTCGACTGGCGGAGCCCCCACACGACGATCTTCATCGAGGCCAAGGAGCCCGACGGACGCACGGTCGAGTGGCGGATCGAGACGACGCCGACGTCGTGGCTCATGAGCGAGGGGTGGACGCGGGACTCGCTCAAGCCAGGCGATCAGGCGACCGCCGACATCAATCCGTACAGCGACCGCAACGTGAAGTTCGGCTGGCTGCTGCGGGTCACGAAAGCCGATGGCACCATCCTGCGCACCCGGTTCACCAACCGGCTGACCGACCCGAACGCCCCGCCGAGTCCCGGCGGCGCCACTCCCTGAGCCCGAGCCCTACGCCAGCTGGCGGCCTCTGGTCTCCCGCGCGAACAGGAGCGTCACGGGACCGAGGAGATAGACGAGACTGAGCGCGCTGATCGCGTGCTCGAACGATCCCGTGTAGAGCACCATCACGCCCGTGAGGAACGGACCTGCAGCCGAGACCACCCGGCCGATGTTGAAACAGAATCCGGCGCCGGTTGTGCGCAGCCGCGTCGGAAAGAGCTCCGGCAGGTAGATAGGAAATCCGGCGTAGATCCCAAGGGTGAAGAAGCCGAGGAGCGGCAGCAGGACGAGCATCTGCCCGAGCGTCCACGGCCCGAGGAAGATCAGCGGCGCGGCCAGCCCCGCACCGATGAAGAACACCAGAAACGCCGGCCGGCGGCCGAAGCGATCCGCCAACGCCGCGACGCCGGCATAGCCTGGGAGCGAGCCCAGCGTCAGGATCATGATCGCGTAGCTCACATAGGCGCTGACGCTCACGCCCTGCGTCAGGGATGGGTCGGCGGCGATCCGGTTCTGAATGAGCGCCGGCACCCACGCCGACACGCCCCAGAACCCGAAGTTGGCGATGCTCGCAAGGACAGATCCGACGATCGTGTCGCGCCGCAGATCATGGCGGAAGATCTCTGCGAGCGTGAACCGTCGCACGGTTTCTGCCGCCAGCCACCGTTCGGACTCCTGGAGCCCCTTGCGAATGAAGAACACCAGCAGCGCCGGAAACGCGCCGACGAGAAACACGAGGCGCCAGCTGATGCCGCCGACCAGCAGATAGATGATCGCCGCGGCGAAGTACCCCATCCCGGCCGACGTCTGGAGAATGGCCGCGCCTTTCGCGCGCGCCCGCTCGGGCCACGTCTCGGCGAGCAGCGCCGCTCCGGCCGCCCATTCGCCGCCGACGCCAAGCCCGGTCAGGAACCGATAGATCCCGAGCTCCCACCACGATCCGGCTGTCGCCGCCAGTCCGGTGAAGAGCGCGTAGATCAGGATCGTGAGCATGAGCGTCCGCTTGCGCCCCAGATAGTCGGCGACGACGCCGAACACGATCCCGCCGAGCGCCCAACCGACGAGAAACACCGAAAAGATGAGACCGCCGTACCAGCCGATGTTCGCCACCGACGCAGTGCGGCCGAGCAGCTCGCCGAGCGCCGGACCCATGACCATGGTGTAGAGCGTCGAGTCCATCAGGTCGAACAGGAACCCGAGCCATGTCATCAGCAGCACGGTCCATTGGTACCGCTCGATCTCCTGCCACCACGGGCGCGCCGTATTTGACATGCGCTCGTTCCCTCGCCAAGATGACGCGAACATGCCCCGAGTCCGTAGGTGGCGTCCGGCTTCAGCCGGACCCGTTGCCGCACTCCTGCTCCTTGCGGTCGCCTGCGGCCGCGACAGCGGATCGACCCGCGTCGTCAACATCGTCACCGCGCCGCCTGGCGGAAGCTGGTACGTGATCGGCGGGACGCTGGCGAGCATCATCAACGACGCCGTCCCCGGCGTGCAGGCCGTGGCCGAAGTGAGCGGCGGCGCCGAAGAGAACGTGCGGCTCGTCGGGACAGGTCAGTCGACGCTCGGGTTCGTCATCAGCAAGACGGCGCTGCAAGGGTATCAGGGGCAGCCGCCGTTCTCCCAGCCGTTCCCGACGCTGCGGATGCTCCTCGGCAATCTCGACATCGGCCGCATCAACGTGGTCGTCCTCGAGGGATCCTCACTCGACGAGGTGTGCGATCTGAAGGGGCGGCGGGTGGGCGTGGGGCCGTCGGGGCACGGCAGCCTCGCCAACCTGCGCGAGATCTTCGGCGCCGGGTGCGGCTTCACCTTCGACGACATCACACCAGTCTATCTGCCGTACGACCAGGCGCTCTCGGCCGTTGGCGACGGACGGCTCGACGCTGCCGTCTTATATGTGTCGCCGCCGATTCCGGCGATCAGCGAGTTCGGCGCCACGCGCAGATTCCGCCTGCTGCCGCTGACCGAGACGGCTCGCGATGCCGTCGTGGCAAAGTACCCCTATTACCTGAAGACGACGATCCCCGCAGGCGCCTACGCGGGCGTCACGGCGGACGTGCCGGTCGTCGGGACGTCGAACGGTGTGATGGTGACGGCGGACCTGCCGGCGGATCTCGTCTATCAGATCACCAAAGCGACCTTCGACAATCTCGACCGGTTCCGCGGGAGCTATCCGACGATCGCGGGGTTCACGCTCGACGTCGCGCCGAGGGGCGGCCTGATTCCGTATCACGACGGCGCGATCCGCTACTACCGCGAGCGCGGCGTCTGGCCCGAAGCCGAGCCCAGCGCGGCGACTCGGTGATTCGCGCGCTCCTCATCGCCACGTCCGCCTTCGCGCTCTACGCGAATGCGACGACGACGATTGCCCCCGAATACAACCGGATGGTCCACTGGGGACTGACCGGCGCGATTGCCCTGCTCGCCTTCGGCCGCCCCGCGGCGCCGACTCGCACGCGAATGAGGGTGGATGCGGTGCTCGCCGCGTTGCTGGGCGCGTCCACGGTCTTCCTGATCCTCGACTACCCCGACTACCTGCAGCGCACGGGTCTCGTCACGACCGCCGAACTGGTCTTCGGGCTCGTGATGGTCGCGCTCGTCCTCGAAGCGACGCGCCGCGTCGTCGGGTGGTTCCTCGTGCTCATGGTCGTGGCGGCGCTCGCCTACGCGCTGCTCGGACAGCATCTCACGGGGATCTTCGCGCACCGCGGGTACGACCTGTCGCGGCTCGTCGGCGCGCTGTACCTGGGGAGCAACGGCGTCTACGGCCTGCCGATGGAGATCTCGGCGACCTTCGTCATCATGTTCGTGATCTTCGGCGAGCTGCTCTCGCGATCGGGCGGCGATCGATGGTTCATGGATCTGGCGCTCGCGGCGACGGGCCGTGTCCGGGGCGGGCCGGCGATGAGCGCCGTCGGCGGCAGCGCGTTGATGGGGATGATCTCCGGCTCGCCGGTGGGCTGCGTCGTGACGGTCGGGAACCTCACGATTCCGCTGATGCACAAGACCGGGTTCGATCGCGAATTCGCCGGCGCGACGGTGGCTGTGGCGGCGACGGCCGCGATGTTCACGCCCCCCCTGATGGGCGCCGGCGCCTTCCTCATCGCCGAGTTCCTCCAGGTGCCGTATCGTGACGTGGCGAAGGCCGCAATCCTGCCGGCGGCGTTGTTCTATCTCTCGCTCGTCGTCACCATCTACCTCCACACGGTGCAGGTGGGCGTGAAGGCCCATCGCGACCAGCCGCGGCCGCGGCTGCGCGCGACGCTGGCGCAGTACGGGCACATGGTGCCGCCGGTCGTCGTGCTGCTGGCGCTCATCTACATGGGTCGCAGCCTGATGCTCGCGGCGTTCTGGTCGATTCTGCTGACGATCGGCTGCTCGCTCCTGCGCGCGCATACGCGCATCGACGGCAGCCGGCTGCTGGTCTCGCTCGCGCAGGCCGCGCGAAACGTGGTGCCGATTGCGGTCGCGTGCGCGGGCGCCGGCATCATCGAGGCGGTCATCAATCTGACAGGGCTCGGCTTCACGTTCTCGAACGTGCTGATTGGCCTGTCGGCCGGACAGCCCTTCGTCCTGCTGCTGCTGGTCATGGCGGCGTCACTGCTGCTGGGGCTTCCGTTGCCGCCAACCGCCGTCTACCTCGTGCTGGCAGGCCTGACAGTTCCCGCGATGGTCAACGCCGGGTTCGAGCCGATGGCCGCGCACTTCTTCATCTTCTTCTACAGCGCAATGGGCGCGATTACGCCGCCTGTTGCGCTGGCCGCGTACGCGGCGGCGGCGCTCTCCGGAGCGGACGTCGATCGGACCGGGTGGCTCGGGTTCCGACTGGGGCTCGCCGGCTATGTGATTCCGTTTCTCTGCATGTACTTCAGCGGTTTGCTCCTGATTGGGACCGCCGGCACCATCACCCTGGAGGTTCTGATTGGCGTCGCGGTGATCGCCGCCGCGGCCGTGCTGGTCCACCTGGTGAACCGCGCGCTCGCGCCATCCCACCCGCCCGCATCGGTGTGATCTATTCGCGCAGTTCGCCCAGAACGAGCCGCGCGCGTTCCATTTCCGCGCTCCGCTGCGGGTTGACGTAGCGGATGCCGGTCGAAATGTGCGCCCCTGGCTCGCGCACAGGGTCCGGCGCGTCGCGGAGCACCTCGGTCACCTGCATCTCGAGCTTCGCGTTGTGCGGCGTCGCGCGCATCGATGCGGCGAGCTGCCGCACCGTGCCCTTCACGTAATAGACAAACGTCGCCTCGGCGAAGACGAGCGTGAGCTTGCCGCCGCGGCTCGCGTTGCGCGTCGTCCGGCTCTCCGCGTACGTCGCCAGCCGGATCGTACGGCGATCGCTCGCCGCCACTTCGAAGTAGCTCAGAAGCGCCGGATGCGGATAGCCGCGGTCGTCGACGGTCGAGACCATGACGACGCGGTCGGCGGCAGCGGCGAGATCGCGGCCGCTCAACGCCTCGAAGAGATCGTCGGGAAGCGCCTCGCCCACGTGTGTCGACATAGTCCTGATGATGTACGATTTGTCGCGGTCCGGCTAACGCCGGACGCCACGACCCCTCGTACGTAATGTCCGGCTTTAGCCGGCCCTGGAGTTCATGGCCCTTCAGACATCCGGAGAGATTACGGTCGACGTGCCGCGGGACACGGCATTCGCGTTCCTGCAGGACCCCCATCGTCTCGCCGCGTGCATTCCCGGCTGCCGCGACCTCCGCGCGATCGGTCCGAACCGGTACGCCGCCGTGCTGAGCAGCCGGGTCGCGTTCATGACGCTCAGCTTCAACGTCACGATCGAGATTCTCCGCGTGCAGGCGCCGGACGCGATCGACGCCGCCATTACCGGCGACGCGATCGGACTCGTCGGCCACGTGTCGGCAGCCGCGTCGGTCCGGCTCGCCGGCGACGGCGACCGAACGACCATCCGCTACACGACCGATATCACCCTGACCGGCAAGCTCGGCGGCCTGGGCCAGCCGGTCTTCCGGTCGACCAGCGCGCAGCTGGCCCGCGAGTTCGGCGCCAATCTGAAGAGAGCCCTGGACCCGCAGCCAACCGGAACTCCGGCGTGAAAAGCTTCGAGCTCGTCGAACCCACCACGCTGGACGAGGCGGTCGCGCTGCTCGACCCTGACGATCCCGGCGTGCGTGCGATCGCGGGGGCAACGGCGCTCGTCCCGATGATGAAGGCGCGTCTCTTTCAGCCCACGCGCCTCGTCAGCTTGCGCCGGCTCAATGGCGCGGTGCGCGGCGTTTCCGAGCACGCCGGTGGCCTTCGGGTCGGCGCGCTCACCACCCTGACCTCGTTGGAGCAGTCTGCGTCCGTCCGCGCCGCCGCGCCGGTCATCACGCGAGTGCTGCGGACGCTGTCCAACGTGCGCATCCGCAATGTCGCCACGCTCGGCGGGCATCTCGCCCACGGCGACCCGCACATGGACCTGCCGCCGGTGCTCATGACGCTCGGCGCGCGCGTGCGCGCCGTGAGCCGCCGCGGCGAGCGCTGGATCGACATGACCGATCTGATCGTCGGCTACTACCAGACGACGATCGCCGGCGAGGAACTGATCGCGGACGTCCACGTGCCGGCGCAACCCGCCGATGCGCGCGCCTGGTACGAGAAGTTCACGGCGCTCTCGGCCGATGACTGGCCGACGGTGGGCGTAGCGGTCTGGTACCGCACGGCGGGAGAACGGATTTCCGAGGCGCGCGTCGCGGTGAGCGCAGCGACCGAGCGCCCGCTGCGCGTACTGGAAGCCGAGGCTGCCTTGAACGGCGTCCTGCCCGACGAGGCGACGTTCCGGAAGGCCGCCGACGCGGCGGCCGATGCGGTCGAGCCGCTGGCCGATTTGCGCGGCAGCGCCGCCTACAAACGCGAGATGGTGCGCGTGCACGTCCGCCGCGCACTGGAGCGCGCCCGTTAACCCGTGGCAGACACCATCGTCTTACCCGACGTCCCGGTCACCGACGCCGACGCGGCCCGCGAGCTCCGCGAGGTGGGGCGGCCGATGTCTCGCCTGGAAAGCACGGCCAAAGTCGACGGCAGCGTCGAGTACATCCACAACCTGCGGCTGCCGGGCATGCTCTACGGCAAGATCCACCGCAGCTCGATTCCGCACGGCCGGATTGTCAGGATCGAGACCAGGGCGGCACTGGCGATCGACGGTGTGCACGCCGTTCTGACGGCCGACGAGGTTGCGACGATCGTCGCGAATCAGTACTACGGTCCCGCCTTCCACGACCAGCCGATCCTGGCCGTGGGCAAAGTGCGCCACGTCGGCGAGCCCGTCGCGCTCGTCCTCGCCGACGATCCGCACGTCGCCGAGGAAGCCGCCGATCTCGTCTCCGTCGAGTACGAGCCGATCGAGGCCGTGTTCGACGAAGTGGCGGCCGCCGCGCCGGGCGCGCCGATCATCCACGACGAGCTGAAGCCGGCGGGGATGTTCACGGATCTCAAGCATCTCGCCGGCCGACGGGGCACCAACGTCGCGCTCGATGCGCGGCTTCGATCCGGCGACGTCGAGAAGGGCTTTGCGCAGGCCGACCGGGTGTTCGAGCACACCTTCCGCACCGGGAAGGTCATTCACGCGACCTTCGAGCCGATGGTCACGGTGGCCGAGCCGGCCGGACCACACGGCCTGACGATCCATACCGCGTCGCAGAGCCCGTCGTTCGTTCGCGCGGAAATCAGTCGCCTTCTCGGGTGGCCGGAGAACCGCGTCCGCGTGCGCACCGCCTTCCTGGGCGGCGGCTTCGGCGCCAAGCTGTACATCAAGCTCGAAGCGATGGCCGCCGTCGCCGCGCTGCTCGTCCGCAAGCCGGTGCGGATCGCGCTCACCATGGACGAGCAGTTCTACACGATTACGAAGCACGGGGCGACGGTCCGCATCAAGACGGGCGTGACGAACGAGGGCCGGATCACCGCGCGCCAGGTGGAGACGTACTGGAACGGCGGCGCCTACGCCGACATCGGACCGCGCGTGACGCAGAAGTCGGGCTTCACGGCCGCCGGGCCGTACGACATCGAGCACGTCGCGCTCGACAACTACGCCGTCTATACGAACGATCCGCCGGCCGGAGCGCTCCGCGGCTTCGGCATTTCGCAGCTCGTGTGGGCGTACGAGCGGCAGGCGGATATCATCGCCCGCGCGCTCGGCATCGACCCGCTCGAGTTCCGTCGCCGCAACGCGCTCAGGAACGGCCGCATGCACGCGACGGGCACCATCGTCTACGGCATGGAGGTCGAGGCGGTGCTCGATCGACTCGCCGAGAAGATGGAGTGGCATCGACCGTTCGACCGCGGATCCGGCACCGTGCGCCGCGGCCGGGGCATCGCCATCGGCGTCAAGGCATGCGTGTCGCCGACGACGTCGACGGCCGCGGTCCATGTGTACGGCGACGGGAGCTGCGCCGTCCACACCAGCACGGTCGACATGGGCCAGGCATCCGACACCACGCTCGCGCAGATTGCGGCCGAGGTCCTCGGCCTGCCCACGACCGCGATTCGCGTCGTCCATCCGGATACCGACGTCACGCCGTACGACATGGCGACCCTCGGATCGCGCTCCACGTTCCACATGGGGAACGCCGTCCGGCGCGCGGCTGAGGACGCGCGCGGACAGATGTTGAAGATTGCTGCCGGCGCGCTCGGCGTCGACGTCGCCGAGCTCGAATGCCGCGACGGCGGCATCGTCTCGAGGACGGGCGCGGCGATGACCTTCCGCGAGGCGATGCTGGCGCGGTTCGCGATGCAGGCGGGGACGATCGTCGGCGGCGGCACCTACACGCCGTCGTACAAGAAGCCCGATCTGTCCACCGGCCAGTCGCCCGACATCACGCCGTTCTGGATGCTCGGCGGGGCGGGAGCGGAAGTGGACGTCGACACGGAAACCGGCCGCGTGACGGTGACCAAGCTCGTCAACGTCGCGGACGTCGGCCGCGCGATCAATCCGGCGTCGGTCGAGCGGCAGCTCACCGGCGCGGCGATCATGCAGATGGGGTTCACGCTGTTCGAGGAGATGGTCTTCAGTGACGGACAGGTCGTGAACGCGAGCCTCGCCGACTACAAGATCCCGGGGCTGCTCGATCTCCCGCGCGATCTGGGCGGCTCGTTCGTCGAAGTGCCGCATCGCGAGGGGCCGTTCGGTGCGAAAGGCGTCGGCGAGACCGGCATCTTCAGCCCCTCGCCCGCCATTGCCAACGCGCTCTACGACGCGACGGGCGTGATGCTCACCGACATGCCGCTCACGCCCGAGCGTGTGCTTCGCGCCCTTCGTCAGATGGACAACCGGCCGCTGGAGGACGACTGACGTGTCCGCACGCCACGAGCGGCGGATCGCGTTCACATTGAACGGCCGGCGTGTCAGCGCGATCGTCGCGACGCACGAAACGATCCTCGAGATCCTGCAGCGCGACTTCGGCCTCTTCGGCGCGCGCGAGAGCTGCGGACAGGGGCTCTGCGGCTGCTGCACGCTGCTCGTCGACGGCACCGCGGTGTCGGGCTGCCTCTATCTCGCCGCGTTTGCCGACGGTGCGGCGCTGACGACCGTCGAAGGCCTCGCGCGCAACGGCGAGCTGCACCCCATTCAGCGGGCGTTCATCGAGAAGAGCGGGTTCCAGTGCGGCTTCTGCACGCCGGGGTTCATCCTGATGACGAAGGAGCTCCTCAGCCGGCATCCGCAGCCGACCGAGGACGAGATCACACACTACCTCTCAGGCAATCTGTGCCGCTGCGCGGCGTATCCCGACATCATCGCCGCGGTCACACGCGCCGCGGAGCTGATGCACGTCTCGACGCGGCACACCTGAGGGTACACGCCAGCCACCCCGCCCCTGGAAGTCCTGGTCGACACCCGGTCCGTACTGACGTGGCTTCCCGCCGACGTTCTACGCGCTGCGGGCATCACGCCGCGACGGAAGAGAACGTTCACCACCGCAACGCGGCAGACTGTGGTCCGCGATGTTGGCTACGCGATTCTGGCCTGCGAGGCGTACGAGACAAGGGACGAAGTCGTCTTCGACGAGCCGAGCGATCTCGCACTGCTCGGCGTACGCACGCTCGAGGGGTTCGGCGTCGCTGTCGACACGTCAGTCACCGCTTCGTCGCTCAGACGTCAATCGTGGCGTCGTCGTCATTCAGGAATGAGCCGCTTGCGCATGAACACGCACGGCATCGATCGCCCGGTCATCAGGATCGCGTCACCGGGTCCGAGTTCCTCGAATCCATTCGCCGTGTAGAAGGCGACGCTCGCCAGAGATGCCTGAATGTGAATGCTGGTGGCGCCGTGTGCGCGAGCGTGCTCTTCCGCGAGCCGCAATAACGCGGTCCCAATGCCGCTTCTCGCCGCGCTCCCTCGCACGTAGACCGAGACGCCGTCCTGGGCATCGTCCACGCGGTGCGTCGCAAATCCGAGCACGACCGACTCGCCGTCGATGTCCCCTGTCGCGATGAAGAACGCCTCACCGCCTTCCATGGCATTCACGTACACGTCGCGCGTCAGCCCTTCCGCCCAGGCGTCGACAATCGCCGGTGGATAGAAGCTCGGCCCAATCGACCGGATGGAATCGAGATGCGCCGCCAGGATTGCGTCAGCGTCGCCTGGATCAGCCCGACGCGTCGTGAAAACAGCCGCGGCCATTCTGTGCGGGCATAATCGTACGTCTCCGGAACGGCGCGCAAGTGCGCTAGTTGCGCCGGACTGGAGCCGCCACGTACCACTGATTCCCGAATGCATCCTGCACTCCCGCCGTGCGGTTGCCGTACGGCTGGTCGGCGGGTGCGCTGATTGTGGTTGCGCCCGCCGCCAGTGCCCGCTCATACGCCGCGTCCACGTCCGCCACGAACACATAGAACATCGTCGGCATCGGCTGGAACGGGCCGTGCGCGTCGCCGATCTCGAGGACGGAGTCTTCAATCGCGACCTTGGCGTGCTGGATCGCACCCTCGGATGACGCCACTTTCTCGAGCGTCCGCGCGCCGAACGCCCGCTCCAGAAACGCGATGACGGCCTCGCCTCGCACCGGATGCAGGCAGATGTTGACGGTATGCAACCCGGCCGGCACATGGTGCGGACCCGTGGCAGTGGCAATGTACCAGTGGTTCCCACCTGGATCCCGGACGCCTCCGCTCCGTTCACCGTAGTCGTGATCCATGGGTTTGTAGATCGGCGTCGCCCCCGCGCTCAGTGCCCGCCGGAATGCCGCATCGACGTCCTCGACGTACACGTGCAGCGCGGTGGGCATCGACGTGCCGCGCCACTGGAGATCCGGAGCACCGCCCCCGATCATGACCATGGAGTTGCCGATTCGCACTTCGGCGTGAAGGCCGCCCGCTGATCCGATCGCGCGGTGGCGTTCTTCGCCGCCAAACGTGCGGGTGACGAAATCGATCAACGCCGGTGCGTCCTGCACGATCATGTACGGCGTCACCGCGCGGAACCCTGCCGGCCTGGACGTCGTCGTGTGGTCTTCGACGTGCATGGTCGTACGGCTCCTTTCGAGATCGGCTTTCAGCCGGTTTCTGAATGCCGAACGCGGCAGATGACGGAGCTCCCGGGCGACGTCCAGCAGCGCCGCGAGCGCAGGATTGAGCGCCTCGAGGTGCTCCCGCTCACCTGCGGTCAGCAGCCGTTCCAGTGCCTGTTCGAGCTGATCGATCAGGAGGTGCTCAGACATCGGCGCCCTCCATTCGGGCCCGCAGCGTTCGCAGCGCGCGGAACTGGAGCTGCTTGACCGCCCCTTCCGTCTTCTTCAGTCGCGTTGCAATGTCCCGGATGCTCCGCTCTTCCGCGAACCGCTCCAGAATCACGGTGCGCTGGTCGGCGGGCAGGTCGTCGACGAGCTGAAACAATCGCGCCCGCTCATCGTCGAAACGGTCCACATCCGGAGGCACGCCGACGTCGGGAACTTCGTCGCCACTCGCCACATCGCGGCTGCCGCGTCGCGCTCGATCGGCAATCGCGTTGGCGGCGATTCTGACGAGCCACGCCCCGAACGGCAGACCACGCCACTCGTATTGGCGCAGGCCCGCCAACGCGCGGTGAAACGTGTCGGCGGTAATGTCTTCCGCCGCCGCCCGATCGCGGACGCGGGCGGCAACGAACGCATAGACCCGCCCGAAGTGCTGGTCGTAGAGCTCACCGAACTTCGCCGGGTCCTGCTGCGCAGCTGCGACGAGGGCCCGCTCGTCCGCGTCGGTCATGACGATCCGCTGCTATATAAACGCGAACCGGGCGGGAAAGTTACGCGGACTCGTCGGGTAAGCCGGTCAGATCCGTGATCCCCGAGATACTCGCCGCGTCGACGGCGGAGGCCGGCACGACCGCGCGCGGGGGAAACGCGGCGGGCGGGAGCGGCTTGGTCGCGTCGATGATCGTCGCCGTGATCATCCGCGGCGTGCGCGTGCCGTCGTCGTGATAGTCCCACCCGACCGGCAGCAGACCGCCGGGCCCTGACCAGCGCGGGATGACGAGCAGGTCGCGCGCGGCGTCGAAGCGCGTCCCGATCGCCCACATCACCTCGCCGTCGTTGAACACGTTGATGTCGTCATCGACCACGACGACCATCTTCAGGTTCTCGGGCTCGGTGTTGAGCGCGGCGAACGCGGCCTTCTTCACTTCGGAATCGCGCGTCTTCTTGATCGAGAGATAGCAGTGCATGCGGCTGTGCGCGGGGACGTTGACCGCGCGCAGACCCGGAACGATCGCCTTCACGTTCCGGTAGATGCTTCCCATGCGCGGGAGGCTTCCGAGCACGAGGTGCTCACGGTTTGCCGAGAAGACGTCGTAATAGATCGGGTTACGCCGCATCGTGATCGCCTTGACGCGGATCACCGGCTTGGGCCCTTCCGCCGTGTAGTGTCCGGGCCATTCGCCGAACGGCCCCTCGTGCCTCCGCTCGTGCGGGAGGACCTCTCCCTCGATGACGATCTCCGCGCGCGCGGGCACCGGCACGTCGCAGGTTTCGGCGCGCGTCACCTCGACGGCCTCGCCCAGCAGCGCGCCCGCCGCGTCGAACTCGCCGCCGATGCCGGGCAGACGGCAGACGGCGCCCATCACCACGGCCGGATGATGGCCGATCGCAATCGCAATCGGCGCTGGCTGCCCACGCTCCTCGTAGCGGCGATAGATGTAGTTGCCGTGATGCCCGTCGATGAACCAGACGCCCAGCTCGTTGCGGCTGTACACCTGGTGGCGGTACAGGCCGGCATTGATCGCGCCCGACTCGGGATCGCGCATGATGCCGATGCCGCTCGTGACGTACGCCCCTCCGTCCAGCTCGTTGTGCGTCAGGAGCGGCAGCCTGCCGAGATCGACGTCGGCGCCCGTCCACACCTGCTCCTTGACGGGCGCGGCGTCGCGCGGCACGTCGCGCGCCGCGATCGGCTTCGTCATCCGCTCGCCGAATGCCGGCACCATCTCCTGGAGCGTGGTCCCGAGCGCCACGGCAAGCCGCTCGAACGTCGCCGTGAGGTTGAGCACGAGCGGGATGGAGCTCTCGCCGATCTTCTCGAAATAGAGCGCCGGGTACTGGGTGTCGCGGGCGAAGCGCTCGGCGATCGCGGTGGCGCCGAAGCGCGGATCCGCCGGCGCGGAGACGCGCTTCACCTCGCCTGGCCGCGCCGCGATGAGGTCGCGGATGAACGAACGGAGATCCTTACCCAAGCTTTTCCTCGGCCGGCATCGTATCGGTCACAAGATCGCGGATGACCGGCCGTTTCGGCAGCGGCGCGACCGTCACGCCCGCCGGCGTCAATCGTGCCGTACAGGTGTACTCGACGCGCCCGTCGACGAGCGCCATGCACGTGTGGCACGCGTTCGCGTTGATGCAGCTGTAGCGAATCGCGAGGCTGGAGTCGACGTGCGCGCGGATCCAGCGCAGCGCGTCGAGCACCGACATGCCCTCCTCGAACGGCACCTCGTACCGCGCAAAGTTCCCCTCGCTTGCCGCGCCACGCCACACGCGCAGCGTCGTGACACGTCCGGTCATGCCGTCCGCACTCCCGAGCGGACGACCGACGCCCAGCGGCTCGTCAATCCGCCGGCCGCGAGCGACACGAGCTGGTTCTTCTCGAACGCCGGCGACATCTGCGGCGCGTCAAGACGCTGATGCGCCCCCCGGCTCTCGGTCCGCTGCAGCGCCGAGAGGACGACGGCTTCGGCGCTGCGGAGCATCGCCTTCAGCTCGTACCAGTCCTGCACGTCGAGGTTGAAGACGTCACCGTCCGCAATCGTCAGGTCCGGCAGCTCGTGCCGAAGCTCGTGAATGCACATCAACGCCCGCTCGAGCCCCTCGCGCGATCGAAACGGGCCGGCGTGCTCCCACATCACGTCCTGCAGATCGGCCTGTACGACCCCCGGCGCGCGTCCGCTCCCCTTCCGGGCCCGCAGCTCGGCGAGCGCGGCACGTGCGCGCTCCGCATACACCTCCGTCCAGCCCGGATCGGCGCCGGCCGCCGCTTCGGCGGCGAAATGCCCCGCCCGCTCGCCGAAGACCATCGCCTCGCTGATCGCGTTTCCCGACAGACGGTTCGCGCCGCCGGGACCGCCGACCGCCTCACCGGCCGCGAAGAGGCCCGCGACGCGCGTCTCGAGCCGTTCGTCCACGGCAATGCCGCCCATGTGGTAGTGCGCGGTAGGCGCGACCTCCACCGGCATGCGCGTGAGGTCGATGCCGTTGGCGAGCAGCCGATCGATCACCGGTCCGAATGCGGTACGAAGCGTGGCCTCAGGCAGGTGGCGGAAATCGAGATACACGCCGCCGTGCGGCGACCCGCGCCCCGCTTCGACCTCCTTGAGGATGGCGTACGACGCGAGGTCGCGCGGCGCGGTGTACCGTCCGCCGTCTTCACCGCCATACCGGTGGATGAACTCCTCGAACCGGCCGTTGAGAAGACGCCCGCCCAGCTTGTAGCGGAACGGATCCCACATGATCGGGTCCATCCCGACCAGCCGTGGCGCGAGATGCGCGATCGGAAAGAACTGGACGAACTCCATGTCGACCAGCTCGGCGCCCGCTTCGAGCGCCAGCCAGTACGCCTCGCCGCCCATGTTGGTCGAGGCGCTGTTGCGGCGAAAGATCTTGGTGAGCCCCCCGGCGGCGAGAATGACGGCGCGCGCGGCCATCGTCACGAGCGATCCGCTCGAGAGGTCGAGCGCCACCGCGCCGCGCACGCGGCCGTCGGCGACGCAGAGATCGATCGCGGCGACATTGCTCACGCGGCGGACGCGATCCGCAGTTGCCACCTGATGCCGCAGCGTCGCGGCGACCGCGGGGCCCGTGCTCAGGAAGTCGACGTAGCAGCAGCGTTTGCGCCGGTGGCCGGGCGCGGTCACCTGCTTGATGTGGCCGCCTTCGCGCGCCCAGCGCGTGCCCCAGCGCTCCATCTCGAGGATCCGATCGGGCGCGCGCTCGCACAGCATCCGCGACAGCGGCTCGTGGCAGATGCCGCGACCGGCCTCGAGGGTGTCCTCGAGGTGCAGCGTCCAGTCGTCCGGTTCCTCCTGGCCGATCGCCGCCGCCACGGTCATCTGCGCCATGATCGTGGCGCCGCCGCGGCCGACGAGGCCTTTGTCGAGGAGCAGCACCGAGCGCCCTTCACGCGACGCCGCGACGGCCGCATACATCCCTGCCCCGCCGGCACCCACCACGAGCACGTCGGTCGCGAGATGTGTCACTGCCGCTGCCACCACGTCAGGAACTCGACGAGCCGCTCGACCATGTAATCGTGGTACTGCTTGCCGATCTCCGCCGAGGCGGCCCGGTTGGAGGAGAACTGGCCCGTGGGTGCGTGCTGCTTCTGTTCACCCGAGGTCCACGGTTGATCGACGGAGTCCCGCCCACCCCCGCCAAACAGGTCCGGCGTTCCAAACGGCCCGACCAACCGGTCGAAATCGCACGCCGCGTCGGAGAGCTTCTCCGTCCGGATCGTGTGCGGACACTTGTAGAGCACGTGCGAGATCTCGAGCTCACCGGCGTGGTGCTCGTTCGCGTGCTTGAGCCGGCCGGCAATGCCGCGCGCGAGATACATCGGATCGGCCACGGCGGTGCGCACGCCGGGCACGTCGAACTCGCGGACGTTCCGTGCGGCGCTCGTCAGCGCGGCCAGGTTGGTCCACTTGTGGCCGTTGATGAACAGGATGTGCTTGAAGCCATGCCGCGCCAGCGATCGCACCACGTCCTGCACGATCTGCATCAGCGTCTCGGTGCGCAGCGAGATGGTGCCGGCAAAGCCCAGGTGATGGCTGGAGTCGCCGTACCAGATCGGGGGCGCGGTCAGCACGCCGGCCTTCCGGGCCGCATCTTCGGCCAGCGCGATGGCGACGTAGCTGTCGAGGCCGAGCGGTCCGGCGGGGCCGTGCTGCTCCGTCGTCCCGCACGGGACGAGGATCGTGTCGCGCTCGCGCAGATACGCGGCCGCCTCCTCCCACGTCAGCTCCTGCAGCCAGACCGACGGGAGCGGCAGCGCCATCAGCGGGCGATGAGCGTCGCGTGATCGCTGCCGCCCTCGGTGAGGCCGCGCGCCTTCATCCACTCGTAGGTGCGCGCGAACAGCTCCGGGGCGTAGGTGTCGACGTGCTTGTACCGGACGAACGCGCGCAGCAGCTCGTGCGGCTCGAGCGCGCCCTTGGCGTGCGCCGCGATGTGGTGCGCGTACTTGTAGAAATCGGCGTTGATGAGATCGACCGCACGGTTCTCGGCGTCGTAGTAGGCGCGGCGCTGCTCCGGCGTCAGATCCGCGGTAATCACCTCGCCGCCGCGGTAGAAGCACGCGGCCACCACGTGCGCGCCTGCCTTGAGGCCGAGGCTGATGAACGGCTCCATCAGCGTGGCAACACGGATCGACCCGTCCCTCAGCCCCGCCCACCGCGTCTGCGGCAGCCCGCCGGCCTCAATCTGCACGTGGTCCACGCCGACGGCGCTCTCAAGCATCTGTACGGTGCAGTAATGTGAGCCCGTCAGCCACTGCACCACCACCGGGACGTCGGCAAGGTCGCGCGGCACCTGCAGCGTCTCGTCGAACGTGAGAATCGCCTGGGCGGCGACAGCGGCACGCAGGGCGGCGATTCGCCCGCCGCGGCTGCCGCGCTCGAGTCGATCGATGCTCGCCCACTCGCAGACGTTGTAGCTGTCGGCCTCGCCGCACTCGAACATCTGCTCCTTGAGCCGCGCCATCACCGGATTCTCGGCGCGGTCGCGCTCGCGGTCGGTATAGGTGGCCGAAAAGGCGACGTCGAGACCGGCGGCGTCGAAGAGCCCCTCCTCGATGCCGACGATGACGGGCAGATCGAAGACGGGATTGTTCGGCGCGATTCTGACGAGCGGCTTCGTCATGGCCTGATTATGCCACCGACCAGAGTGACGCAAATTGCGCGGCGACGACCGCGTCATACGCCACGTCGCGCTGCAGGATGCTCATGCGCCGCGCGAATCGGTTCAGCGACGCCACGGCGCCGGGGGCGATTGCCGCACTGTAATACGGCGCATCGCGGCGCACCAGTTCCGCGATGAGCGCCGCTTCGTCCGCCGGAAAGAGCCGGCGGCCGACCTCGGTAGCGCGCTCCGGCCGCTGCGCCAGCGCTCGCTGTGTGGCGACCACCGCGCGGACGGCAGCGGCGGCCGCCTGAGGATGGCGTTCGATCAGGCGGTCGCTCGCCGCCAGCGCCGGAAACGTGTAGTCGCGTGCATCGCCCACTGTGTCGCGGCGCGCGTCGAGTACCACGGTGCCGAAACCGCGCCGCTCCGCAAGTGCTGCGGCCATGCCGTTGGCCCAGAATCCGTCGATGGCCCCCTCCTGGAGGCGTCTCGCCGCCGCGACGCCGAAGTTCCGCTCGTCGGGGCGGCGCTGCACGGGTCCGATCCGCACGTGGTCCCGCTCGAGATCGATGCCGGCGTCCTCCAGCAATGCGCGGAGTCCCATATCGACCCAGGGCGAGGCGCCGATACTGCGCCCTTTGACGGCGGCGAGATCTCCACGCGCGGCCCCAACCTCGTTGCGGATAACGAGGTACCAGTAGATGCCCTGCGACTGCGCGCAGAGAAGCTTGACGCCTGTCCAGTCGGGGAAGGCCGACAGCGCGGCATGCGCCGACCCGCCGACGAAGTCGATCGCGCCCTCGCGCAAGGCGCGGTAGGCCGCATCGATCGGAAACAGCAGCTCGAGCTCGACGTCGAGCCCTTCCGCCTCGAAGAACCCGAGCTCCGCGGCCGCGACGGCCGGGAAGTACGACGGCGACACCATGTCGGGAACGGCCAGCTTCATATCCGCTCACGTAAATCCCAAATCCCACGTCCCAAATCCCAAACCCCCAAATCCCAAACCCCACATCCCACATCCCACATCCCAATGACCATGTCCGCAAAGGTTCAAATTGGGATTTGGGGATTGGGGTTTGGGATGTGAGACTCCAGAGTAATGGCCGCGGCGCGGCGCTGGCTCGCAATCATCGAGCTGCGGCGCAGGAACTCGCGGGCGCGATCGGGATCGGCGGCCGTCGCGCGCAGATCGTCGAGATTGCGGCGGCGCGTCTCGGAATCGCGCTCCTCGAGCCGCTTCTTGTTCGCAATCGTCTGCTGCTGCACGAACTCGGAGGCGACGGTCCGCCGCTGCAGATCGTAGAGATCGAGCAGCGTCTCGGGCCCGCCGCCGAGCAGCACCGCCGTGAGCTTTTCGGCGAGGCTGGCGGCATCCTGCAGGCCGCCGTTCAGCCCCATGCCGCCGATCGAGTTGTTGACGTGCGCCGCGTCGCCCGCCAGCAGCACGCGCCCCGCGCGGAACGTCCCCGCGATGCGCTGATGTGTCGTGTAGAGATTGCGATGCACGATCTCGTACTCCTGACCGCTCGGGAAGAACTTCTGGAGCCGCGCCTGCGCGGCCGCGTCGCCGAGAATCTCCTCGTCAGTCAGCCGCGGATCGGTCGGAAAGACCGTGCGCCAGAGTCCCGGAGGACCGTCGGCGGCCACCTTGAAGCAGTTGCACCACTCGTCCGGATCCGCGAAGTAGTTGCGGTAGCAGTAGCCGCGCGACGCCTCGAAGTCGAACGGTGTCGTGAGGACGAGAAACCGTTCCGCCCACGTGAACCCTTCGAACGGGATCGCGCACTGCTTCCGGACGACGCTGCGCCCGCCGTCGGCGCCGACGAGGTACGCGCCCTGGTGGCGCCGTACGCCGTCGGGGCCGCGAACCGAGACGGTCACCGCCCGATCATGCGCCGTCACGTCGAGCACCCGATGGCCGAACAGCACCTCGACGTGCGGCATGGTCTCGAGCCGATCGAGGATGAGACGCGACGTCTTGAACTGCTCGCACTGGATCACATACGGGTACGGCGTCTCGTCCGCGAGCAGCGCATGGTCGAACTCCGCGACGCGTTCGCCGGTCGGTCGATCCCAGAACTGGACGATCGGCGCCACGAGGCCGACGCGCGCCATGTCGCCGACGAGGCCCGCGGCGCCGAGGATCTCCAGCGTGGCCGGATGCGTGGTGGCCGCCCGCGGATCCTGCTGGAGGGCCGCGTTCTCGTCGAAGAGGCGCACCGGCAGCCCCGCGCGGCCGAGGAGCAGCGCCGCGAAGAGGCCCACCGGACCACCACCCGCAATCAGTACGCGCCTCGAGTCCATTTCTGACAACTGACAACTGACAACTGACAACTTGCTCGCGATACCCTATACCGATGCCGACCGTCGCTCAACACGATCGGAGCGTGACGCTCTCCGACGGCACGCGGATCGCGTACACGCGACATCCGGCGCCGCGTCCCGGCGCGCCGCGGCTCGCCCTGATCCACTCGCTCGCGCTCGATCGCTCGATTTGGGACGACGTGGTGGCGAGGCTTCGGAGCGAAGCGGAGGTCCTCACCTACGACTGCCGCGGCCACGGCCGCTCGGATCGTCGCGCCACGACGTTCACCGCCGAATCGTTCGCGCGGGACCTGGCGGGGCTGCTCGATCACCTCGGGTGGGACACCGTCACGCTGGGCGGCTGCTCGATGGGCGGCTGCGTGGCGCTCGCGTTTGCCGGCCTCTATCCGACCCGAGCCGCCGCGCTCGGGCTCATCGACACCACCGCCTGGTACGGACCGGACGCGGCGTCGCAGTTCCGGCAGCGCGCGGAGGCGGCGCGCGCGAAGGGCATGGCGGGCATGATCGACTTTCAGCTCACACGATGGTTCTCCGATGCGTTTCGCGCCGCCCGTCCAGACGTCCTCCAGGGGCTCTCGGCGATTTATGTCGCCAATGACTTCGACTGCTACGCGGCCAGCTGTGCGCTGCTCGGCGACGTCGACGTGCGCGCCCACCTGCCCATGCTGCGCATGCCGGTCGCCATCGTCGTCGGCGAGGAGGACTACGCGACGCCGGTCGACATGGCGCGGCAGATCCACGCGGCGATCCCCCACTCGACGCTCACGATCCTGCCCAGGGCACGCCATCTGACCCCCGTGGAGTGCCCGGATGGGATTGCCGAGGTGCTGCGGGGGCTCTTGGGGTAAACTTTCGCCGGTAGCGTGCAGGTAAGCCTGCGCTCTGCCTTGATTTGGAGGAGACGCGATGGCCAGGAAGCGTTCCGTGGATCGTCGGGACTTTCTGAAGGGCGCGGCAGTGACGGGCGCGGCAGCGCTCGTGCCCGATGCCGTGGCGTCGGCCGCCCAGGCGCCGGCGGCTCCGGCGGCCCAGGGGCCCCGCGCGTCGGCGGCAGGTCCCATACGTGAGGCCGACCCGGTCGTCGAGGTCAACGGCGAGACGACCGACCGCGCCGGCGGCGACTTCATGGTCGACGTGCTCAAGTCGCTGAACTTCGAGTACGTCGCGTCGAACCCCGGCTCGAGCTTCCGCGGCATCCACGAGTCGATCATCACCTACGGCGGCAACCAGATGCCGGAGTTCCTCACGTGCTGCCACGAGGAATCTTCCGTCGCCATGGCGCACGGCTACTTCAAGGTGGAAGGCAAGCCCATGGCCGTCCTCGCGCACGGCACTGTGGGTCTGCAGCATGCCGCGATGGCGATCTACAACGCCTACTGCGACCGCGTGCCGGTGTACCTCCTCGGCGGCAACTCGCTCGACGCGACGCAGCGGCGCCCGGGTGTGGAGTGGGCGCACAGCGTGCAGGACGCCGCCGTGATGATCCGTGACTTCCTGAAGTGGGACGACCAGCCAGTGTCGCTGCCGCACTTCGCCGAATCGGCGGTGCGGGCCTACAAGATCGCGATGACGCCACCCATGATGCCGGTGCTCATCATGATCGATCACGGTCTGCAGGAAGACGGGATCCCGCCCGAGGTCGCGCCGAAGCTGCGAGTGCCGAAACTGACGCTTGCCGCGCCGCCCGTCGGCGACTCCGGCGCGGTGACGGAGGCCGCGCGGCTGCTCGTGAACGCGCAGAACCCGGTGATCGTGGCCGACCGCCTCGCGCGCACGCCGGCCGGGATCCAGCGTCTCATCGAGCTGGCCGAAGCGCTCCAGGCGCCGGTCATCGATCAGCGCGGACGCATGAACATGCCGTCGCGCCATCCGCTCAACCACAGCGAGAGCGGCGGGCAACTCATCGCCAACGCCGATGTGATCCTCGGCCTCGAGCTCACGGACTTCTGGGGCACGGTCAACGCGTTCCGCGACGCGCTGCATCGCAGCTCGCGTTCACGCATCCGGCAGGGAACGCGGCTCATCAGCATCAACTCGGTCGACCTGTTCTCGAAGAGCAACTTCCAGGACTTCCAGCGATATCCGGAGGTCGACATCGCCATGGCCGCCGACGCCGAGGCGACGCTGCCGGCGCTCACCGAGGCGGTCAAGCGGCTCACGACCGACGACCGCCGGCGCGCGTTCCAGGAGCGCGGCGCCCGGATGGCCGAGGCGCACGCGCGCGCCCGCCAGGCGTCGCGCACCGAAGCGGGGCACGCGTGGGATGCGTCGCCGATCAGCACCGCGCGGATGGCCGCCGAGCTGTGGGCCGTCATTCGCAACGAGGACTGGTCGCTGGTATCCGAGAGCGGCAACAGCAGCGGCTGGTCGTTCCGCCTTTGGGATTTCGAGAAGCACTACCAGCACCTCGGCGACTCGGGCGGCGCGGGCGTCGGCTACGGCGCGCCGGCGGCGGTCGGCGGCGCACTCGCCAACAAGAAGCATGGACGGCTGTCGGTCAACATCCAGGGCGACGGCGACATGCTCTACGCGCCGGGAGTCCTCTGGACGGCGGCGCACCATCAGATTCCGCTCCTCACGGTGATGCACAACAACCGCGCGTATCACCAGGAGGTCATGCACATCCAGCGCATGGCGAACTGGCGCCAGCGCGGCATCGACCGGTGGCACATCGGGACGACGATCACCAATCCGAACGTCGACTTCGCGAAGATCGCGCAGGGGATGGGGGTCTATGCCGAAGGGCCGATCACCAATCCGAACGACCTCGGCCCGGCGCTCCGGCGCGCGCTCGCCGTGGTCAAGAAGGGCGAGCCGGCGCTCGTCGACGTGGTGACCCAGCCGCGGTAGGAGCCATGACGAAGACACTCTTCGGGATCGCGGCGATCGCGCTGATGACCGCCGTCATGACGGCGCAGGAACCGAAACCTGCCGCGCAGCAGGCGCCGGCCGGCAACGCCGAGACCGGGAAGAAGCTGTGGGTGAGCGCCGGCTGCTGGCAGTGCCACGGCTACGAGGGGCAGGGAGGCGCGGCCGGACCGCGCCTCGCCGCGCGCAACCTCCCATGGGCGGGCTTCTCCGCGTATGTCAGGCGGCCAACGAATCAGATGCCGCTCTACACGGAAAAAATACTGCCGACCGCCGATCTCGCGCACATCTACGCCTATGTGCAGTCGAGACCGGCGCCGCCGCAGAATATTCCGCTGCTGCAGAAATAAGACCACTCCCAACTTCCAACTCCGCAACTCCCAAACCCCGTAACTCCCGAAGATCGGGAGCTCCAGTCGTGGGGGTGGGAGTTGGCGTCTTGGGAGTTGGGAGTTGGCTACTGCCGTCCCGTCATCTTCAGGAACATCTGGTTCTCGTGGCAGATGAACTCGATCAGCTCTGAGCCGTCGGCCACGATCACCTTCTCCATCCGTACCGTAAACGGCCGCGCGTAGGCCTTCGGGTCGTTGATGGTGACGTCGACGTGCAGGTTCCCGAAGTTCACGCGCCGGAAACGCTCGGTCATCTGCAGCGCGTCGGTGTAGGGACTGCCCCGCGAGTCGAGCCAGCCGTCGCCCGGGTTGCCGCCCTGCACCCCGCGGAAATTGTTCGTGTCGACGACGAGCGTGTCGCCCTCCCACCGGCCGACCGAATAGCCGTGCCAGTAGGGCTGCGGCTCACCGAGCTTCGGCAGACGCCGCCCGTCCGTATAGATCGTCCGCAGCATGTAGTTCGACTCGTGGACGATGAGCGTCTTGTGCGGCAGCTGGATGATCTCGCTCGGCTGCGGATCGTTGTGAAACTGCCCGGGGCCCTGCGGCAGACAAAGCCCGTCAGGGTTGTCGAGCCCACCCGCCCGCTTCTTGACCAGCTCGGCGGCCCACGGCAAGTACGGCGGGCCCTCCTTGAGGCCGGCGCCAATGTTGTTCATGGTCGCGAGCGGGGGCTGGCCGGCCGGGGCGCTCCCCGGCGTCTCGGTGCGCGTGGTGCGCATCCAGATGCCAGACAGATCCGGCTTGCCGTCTGGCGTGCGCGGCACGGCCGCGGTGAGATTCACCTTGCCGTCGGGCCCTTTGGGTACGCCCGGCTTGGGGTGAAGCGGCCACTGCGCGGAGAGCGCCGGCGAATAGGCCGCGGCCAGCGCCGCGGCCAGCAGCGTGGCGGTGAGCCGTGTCATGGCGGCCTCGCCGGCTGACTACGGCTGATTCTGGCTCGTGCCGGCGAACAGCCGCTGCCCGGTCTTCGCGTTGAGAATGACCTGGGCGTTGGCGTTCGGCGAGCCGTTCTTCGCGCGCGTCCCTTCGATGGTGACCTCGTCGCCGGGCTTGAGCGAGAAGCGGCTCCAGCCGAGGCGCATCAGGCCGTTCGGGCTCGCGAGCTCGAACCCCCAGTTGGTCACTTTGCCCGTCTCGTCCTTCACGTCGACGTAGATCCAGGCGTGCGGGTTCGTCCACTCCAGCTTCGTGACGGAGCCGGTCAGCTTCACCGGCTTGTCCGCGTCGAACTCCGCGGAAAACGCGTGATGCGCAACCACCGACCGCCCGGCCAGGAGCAGCGCAATCCCGACAACGACAACAGCGGCCTTCATCCTCATTGCACACACCTCCGCGTCAGTCGGCCCATTGTGGGGCGGTTCCCTCGTTACGTCAACTCCCAACGCCCAACACTCCCAACGCCCAACCCGAGCCACCCAAGCCTTGGGCGTTGGCGTGTTGGGAGTCGGGAGTTGCTCTTACTGGCGCCCAGTCATCTTCAGGAACTGCTGGTTTTCGTGGCAGATGAATTCGACCATCTCCCACCCGTCGGCGACGATCACCTGCTCGACGCGCACCGTGAACGGGCGGGTGTACGCCTTCGGGTCGTCGACGGTAATGTCGATGTGCAGGTTCCCGAAGTTCACCCGCTGGAACCGCTCCGTGAGGTGCAGGGCGTCGGTGAACGGGCTGCCCAGCTGGTCGAGCCAGCCGTCGGCGGCCAGGCCGCCCTGCACGCCGCGGAAGTTGTTCGATTCGACGACGAAGGTGTCGCCGTCCCAGCGTCCGATCGAGTAGCCGTGCCAGGTCGGCTGCGGCTCGCCCTGCTTCGGCAGCGGCCGTCCATCCGTATAGATCGTGCGGAGGCCGTAGTTCGACTCGTAGACGATCAGCGTGCGTCCGGGCACGTTGTAGATCTGCCGCGGCTGCGGGTCGAGGTGGTACTGCAGCGGACCCTGCGGCAGGCAGAGCGCGTCCGGATTGTCGAACCGCTGATTGGCCACGCGTTTGTTCGACAGCTCTTTCGCCCACGGCTGATACGGCAGACCGCCGACCATGTTCGCGCCGAGATTGGCAAAGGTCGCCAGCGGCGGGCGTCCCGCCGGCGCCTCGCCGGGCTTTTCGGTGCGCGGCGAGCGGTCCCAGATGCCCGACAGATCCGGCTTTCCGTCGGCCCGCCGCGGCGTGGGCGCCGTCATGTTGACCTTGCCGTCCGCGGTTTTCGGCACGCCGGCCGGCTCTCTGCGCGGCCACTGCGCCTGGAGGGTGGAAGAGGCCGCGACAGCGATCGCCGCAGCCAGGAGTGTCGTGGTCACGCGTGTCATGTCCGCCTCCGCCGCCTGCCTACTGGCGGCCCGTCATCTTCAGGAATTGCTGGTTCTCGTGGCAGATGTACTCGATCAACTCCGAACCGTCGGCGACGACGACCTGCTCGACCCGTACCGTGAACGGCCGCGTGTACGCCTTCGGATCGTCGATCGTGACGTCGATGTGCAGGTTGCCGAAGTTCACGCGGCGAAAGCGCTCGGTCAGACGCAGCGCGTCCGTGAACGGGCTGCCGTTGAAATCGAGCCAGCCGTCGCCGCGGTAGTTGTTCGTGTCGACGACGAGTGTGTCGCCGTCCCACCGGCCGACCGAGTAGCCGTGCCAGTACGGCTGCGGCTCACCCTGCTTCGGCAGCCGCCGGCCGTCGGTGTAGATCGTACGAATCATGTAGTTCGACTCGTGGACCATGATCGTCTTGTGCGGCAGCTGGATGATCTCCTTCGGCTGCGGATCCAGGTGGAACATCATCGGCCCCTGCGGCAGACAGAGCGAATCGGGATTGTCGAGCCCGTGTTCCGCGAGGCGCTTCTTCGTGAGTTGCGCGGCCCACGGCTGATACGGCAGCCCGCCCGTCATTCCGGCGCCGGCGTCGTTGAACGTCGCCAGCGGCGGCTGGCCCGCCGGCGCGCTCCCCGGTTTCTCGGTGCGGGTCGTCCGCATCCAGATGCCCGACAGGTCCGGTCGGCCGTCGGGCGTGCGCGGAGCCGGCGCGGTCGGGTTGACCTTGCCATCCGCGGTCTTGGGCACGCCGGGCTTCGGATGCAACGGCCATTGCGCATCCAACACCGGTGCGAAGACGCCAATCGCCGCCGCCGTGATCACCGCTGCGATGAAGCGACTCATGCCCACCCTCCGCGTCTCGGCTGGATTATATGCGCGTCTCGGCCAGCAGGCCGGCGCGGATACCGTCGACGAACGCGTCGACGTTCTTTCGCGCCATCCGGTCGAGCAGTCCCTGCGGCCCGAACGCGGCGAGCTTGCCCGAGATCGTGACATCAGCCGTCCAGCGCACGACGGTTTCGCCGGCGGCGCCGGGCTCGAGGGCAAAGCTCGTGACCATGTCGACGATGCTCGCCAGGCCCGTGCCCTTACCGACCACAGTCGTGCTGATCGGAGGCTGGCGGTCGCGGATTGCGAGCTTCACGACCATCGTCCCCTTGATGTGCGCGACTCCGACGCGCGCGGTGACGGTGAAGTGATCGGGATCGTCAATGACGACGTCCGTCACGTCGGGCATGTAGCGGCTGACCTTCCCGGCGTCGGTGAGGAACGCGTAGACGTCGGCCTGCGGCGCGGTGACGACGAAGCGTCCTGTGAGGTGCATCTCAGAGATGAAGGGTCTCGAGCTGCCGCCCGTGCGCGCGGTCGAGCGCGGCCGCGAACGCGCGCCGGAACAGCACGCCGGCGAGATGACGTTTGTATTCCACGGAGCCGCGCGTGTCGGCAAACGGCTGCGCGGCGTCCTGCACGAGGCGCGCCGCCGCGTCCAGCCGCTCAGCGGACGGCGGATGCCCCTGAAGCGCGTGCTCTGCGGCGCGCGCGCGAATGGCGGTCGGTCCGAGCGCGCCGAGACTGATGGCGACCTCGCGGCAGCGGTCGCCATCGAGTCCGATCTGTACGCCGATGCTGGCGACCGCAAAATCGCCGGCCCGCTTCTCGAACTTCACGTAGGCGCCGCCGGAGGGTGCGCGCGGCATTGCGATTGAGACGCCGACGACCATCTCCGCCACCTCGAGCTGCGTGGTATATGCATCGACGATGAACTCGCGAAGCGGCACGGTCCGTGTGCCGGCGCGGCCGGCGATCTGCACCTCGGTGTCGAGCGCCAGCAGCGCGCCCGGCCAGTCGCCGGCTGGGTCCGCGTGGGCGAGGCTGCCGGCGATGGTGCCGCGATTCCGCACCTGGACGTCGGCCGTCTGCCGGGCCGCATCCATCATGAGGGGCAGCCGCTCGCGGACGAGCGGCGACCCGGCGACGTCCGCGTGGCGGCACAACGCCCCGATGACGAGCCGATCACGCTCGAGATGCAGGCCTCCGAGCCCGTCGATGCGGTTGACGTCGATCAGGTACGTCGGCCCCGCAATCCGCAGTTTCATCATCGGCAGCAGGCTCTGGCCGCCAGCGAGGATCTTGGCCTCGTCGCCGTAGCGCTCGAGCAGCGCGAGCGCCTCGGCCACCGTGCGCGGCGCAAAGTATTCAAACTCCGCGGGATACACTCATGACCTCATGAACATCGACGTCTTCAATCACATCGTCACGCCGCGCTACCGCGAGGCGCGGCTGAAAATCGCGCCGCGGCTCCAGGAGCAGGAGCGCGTCATGCCGACGCTCTTCGATCTCGACGCCCGCTTCCGGGCGATGGATCGCGGCGGCGACGGCTACGTGCAGATCATCAACACGGCGAACCCGCCCGTCGAAACGATCGCCGGCCCCGTCGCGGCGCTCGAGCTGTCGCGCATCGCCAACGACGAGATGGCCGAGCTCGTTGCGCGCCATCCCTCCCGGTTCATTGGCGCCGCCGCGTGCCTGCCGATGCACGACGTCGACCGTGCGCTCGGCGAGCTCGATCGCACCGTCGGCCAGCTCGGGCATCGGGCCGTCCAGATCTATACAGACGTCGACGGCCGGCCGCTCGACGATCCGCAGTTCGCACCGTTCTTCGATCGCGTCGCCGCGCTCGACATCCCGATTCTGCTGCATCCGGTCCGTGGGCCGGACCGCGCCGACTACCCCGCCGAGTCGGTGAGCCGCTTCGACACGTGGCGGATTGCCGGCTGGCTGTACGACACCGTGGCGGCGATGACGCGGCTCGTCTTCGCCGGCCTCTTCGATCGGCATCCGTCCCTCACGATCGTCACGCACCATCTCGGCGGCTTCGCGCCGTACGCAGGCGAGCGGATTCGCGAGGGATACGACAAGTTCCTCAAAGCCGCCCAGGCGAAGAACGAACCGATGCCGCTGCGGAAGCATCCCTACGAGTACTTCCATGAGTTCTACGCCGACACGATCACGATCGGCTCCGTCCCGGCGCTCCGCTGCGGCCTCGAGTTCTTCGGCGTCGACCGCGTGATGTTCGCCACCGACATGCCGTTCGACACGCAGGGCGGCCGCAAGTACGTCGACGTCGCTTTCGAGGCCATGAACGCGATCGACCTGCCGGCGGACGACAAGGCGAAGATCTTCGAGCAGAACGCCCGGCGCGTGTTTCATCTTCCCTGAATCAACTCCCATACCCGCTCGGGCGAGAGCGGCAGACGCCGCACTTTCACACCGAACGGCGCGAGCGCGTCTTCCACCGCGCTCGCGATGGCCGCCGGCGAGGGGATGGCGGCCCCTTCGCCCGCCGCCTTCTGCCCAAACGTCGTAAACGGATCGGGAATCGGATAGTGCTCCACCTCGATCCGCGGCGTTTCGAGCGTCGTCGACTTCCCGTAGTCGAGCAGCGTCATCGTGAGAAGCTGGCCGTCTTCCCCATAGACGAACCCTTCGCCGAGCGCCACGGAAACCCCGTGCGCCGCCGAGCCGTAGATCTGGCCGTCGACGACCGAGGGATTGATGAGCGTGCCGTTGTCGCTGACGATGACGTAGCGGACCACGCGGACGCGGCCGGTTTCGATGTCGACCTCGACGACCGCGGCGTGCGCGGCGGAGGAGAAGGTGTACTGCGCGCGCACGCGGCCGTGGGCGTCGGGCAGCATCAACGGCTCCGCGTGCGGATGGCTGTGGTAATACGTCGTCTCGAGTCCGCCTTCGACGCCGGGCGGCAGCAGCGCCTGGTTGCTGTACGCGATCCTCCCCAGCTCGACGAAGCTGACGCGGTCGGTCGCTCCATGCACGACGCCATCCTCGATTCGAAGCGAGCCGCGATCCTCGTCGAGCAGGTGCGCCGCGAGCGTCAGCACCTTTTCGCGCAGCCGCGTGGCCGCGCCATGCACGGCGCCGACGTCGTATAGATGAAAGTTGTTGCCGCTGTTGGCCGATGAGACACCCCACGGCGAGAGCGCCGTGTCGAACGTGCCGACCTGCGATACGCGGGAGGGCGTCACACCCAGCACGTCGGCGATGATCTGCGCCGCAGTCGTCTCATGCGACTGGCCGCAGCTCGGCGAGCCGAGCGTGAAGACGACCGAGCCGTTCTTCTCGATCTTCACGGTCGCCCCTTCGACGCCGCCCGCCCCGGGCATCTGCTTCGACTGCGGGAAGATCGCCATGTCGCGCGCGGCGTTGCGGCCGCCGGGCTCGACGCCAATGACGACGCCAATGCCGATCCGCGTGCTCCCGTGCTGCTCTTTCTGGCGACGCCGCACGTCCTCGTACCCGACGTTGGCCAGCACCTTGTCGAGCAGCGTCTGGTAGTCGCCGCTGCCGTGGATGTTCCCATTCGGCGTCGTGTAGGGGAACGCCTCCTTCGGCACGAGATTCCGGCGTCGCACCTCGATCGGATCGAGCCCCAGCTCCTGCGCGATGCGATCCATCGTCCGCTCCCAGACGAAGCACATGCCGGGCTTGCCGATGCCGCGGTTCGGGACGACGGGACACTTGTTGGTCAGCACCGACCGCCCCTCGAGCCGCAGGTGCTGCACCTTGTAGGTGTTGAAGAGGTTGTTCAGCTTGTTGGTGAAGTGAATCGTCAGCGTACTCACCGACCCGCCCACGTCGTCGGTATCGCGGATCTTCAGCCCGAGCACCTCCCCATCGCCTTTCACGGCCGCTTCGACGTCGAACTCCTGCTCGCACGAGTGGCCGCCGGCCATCATGTGCTCGCTGCGATCCTCGATCCATTTCACCGGCCGGCCGGTCCTGACGGCCATGAGCGCGGCGAGCACCGCGTACTTCCGAATGAGATGAATCTTCTGGCCGAACCCGCCGCCCACGTCGGGGACGATTACGCGGACGGTCTGGAGGCCGAGCGCCTCCGCGAGCGCCTCGTAGACGACGTCGGGCGACTGCGCGTTGCACCACATCGTCAGCCCCTCGGGCGCGGCCTGCGCGAGACAGGCAAACGGCTCGAGCGGCGTCGAGCTGTAGCGATGGATCTTCAGGTTCTCGCGGACGACGCGATCCGCTTGGGCGAATGCGGCGTCGACGTCGCCGTACGCGACATGCCCCTGCCACGCGACGTTGGTCCCGAGCTCGTCGTACAACGCCGGGGCCGCAGGCGCGGCGGCCCCGGCCGTCGTGACGACGGCGGCGAGCGGCTCGTACTCGACGTCGATCAGATCGAGCGCGTCCTCGGCGCCGGCGCGGGTCTCGGCCGCCACCATGGCGACCGGCTCGCCGACGTAGCGCACCTTGTCGATCGCGCACGCGTACTCGGGAATCGGCACACGCAACCCGGCGGCGTAGCGTCCCGGCTTGAACGGCCGCGACAGCCGCTGCACGTCGGCCGGCGTCAGTACGGCCTTCACGCCTGAACGCTCGGCCGCGCGGCCGCCATCGACGCGGGCCACGCGCGCGTGCGCGTACGGGCTCCGCAGAATGCAGGCGTGCAGCATCCGCGGGAGGGTCAGGTCGTCTACGTAGCGGCCGCGGCCGGTGACGTGCCGCGGCGCTTCCTTGCTGCGGACGCTCGTCCCGATGTAGCGCGTCACCGATCGCGTCCTTTCGCGCGAAGTCGACCGGCCGCGTCCCTGACGGCCTCGACGATCTGCACGTACCCGGTGCACATGCACAGGTTGCTCGACAGCTCCTGCCGAATCTGCTGTTCCGTCGGATCGGGGTTGCGGGTGAGCAGCGCGTGCGCCGCCATCACGAACCCGGGCGTGCAGAAGCCGCACTGCAGCGCGAAGCGGTCGATGAAGGCGTCCTGAACTGGATGGAGGGCGCCTGCGGCGCTCAGCCCCTCTATCGTCGTGACCTCAGAGCCGTTGGCCTGAACGGCGAGCATCAGGCACGACTTCACCAGCGCGCCGTCGACGAGCACCGAGCAGGCGCCGCATTCGCCGACGACGCAGCCGACGTGCGTCCCGGTCAATCCGAGCTGCTCGCGGAGAAAGTGGACGAGCAGCGTGCGCGCCTCCGCCTCTCCGTCGACCGTCTCGCCGTTGACCGTGAGGTGAACTGGATGTCTGTTCACGAAAACAACGCTCCCTGCGGGAGCGGCACCCGCAGCGCGCGATCGAACAGGCCGTAGATGAACAGCCACGACGCCAGCGCGTAGGTCCCGGCCAGCACGAGCGAGCCGCCAGCCGCCGTCAGCAGATACACGAGCGCGAAGAGCGGTACGGCGACCAGCGCACCCACCAGCCAGAGCAGCAGGAAGAACGCGGCCATCCAGGCGAAGGCCGAGACCCACTCGGCGCGGGAGGCAGTGGCGAAGACGTCGGGCACGACATCCTCTTGCATGTGGGGCGGACCCTTCAGGTCCGCGTGATCGTCATGCCGGTGGGGCGAGCCCGTCAGGCTCGCCCGGCGAACCCGAAGGGTTCGCCCTACATGCGTCATCAACTGTCCTGCGGAAAAGAGCAACAGCAGTCCACCGGTCGCCAGCGGGAACACCGCCGTCCGGAATGGCCAGGCGCTCGCCTGATACAGGACCCACGCCGCGAGCATCAGGAAGCCGAGTGTGATCGGCAGGTCCGCGCCGTGAGCAACGGCCGCCGGCGCGTGGCGGCGGCCGCGCAGGAGCGGCCACACGAGTCCGGCAATCGTCACCAGCGCGAAGCCGACGACGAGCGGACGCGTCAGCCAGCGCCACTCGTAGAGCGAGTACGAGAGGAACAAATACCGTTCGGCGATGTCGCCGAGGACGAGTGCCAGCAGGAGCGGCGCCCGCGGCCAGTCCCACCGGATCGCCGCCACGCCGACGACCGTCGCGCCGAGCATCAGCAGGATGTCGGCGTACGTGTTGTGCGCCGTGTAGGCGCCGAACGCCGTGAGCACCAGCAGAAACGGCACCAGCAGCACCGCGCGGACGTAGGTCAGCCGCACGAGCTGGTTCAGAAACAGAAACGATACGGCGACCGCAATGATGTTCGACAAGACGATGATCCAGACCATCGCGTACGTGATGTCGAGGTTCTTCGTCAGCATCGCCGGCCCGGGCACGAGCCCCTTGAGCAGGAAGACGCTCAACAGGATCGCCATCGAGATGCTGCCCGGGATGCCGAACGCCACCGTCGGAATCAGGTTCCCGCCCTCGCGTGAGTTGTTCACGGCGCCGGTCGCAATCACGCCCTCGACGTTGCCGCGCCCGAACGTCTCCGGATGCCGCGACGTGTGCTGCGCGTGCGCGTACGCGATGAACTGCGAGACCGCGCCCCCCATCCCCGGAATGACGCCGATGCCGAGCCCGATTGCGCTCGCGCGCAGCGTCAGCCACCAGTGCTCGAGCGTGTCGCGCACGCCCTGGAACACGCGCGCCAGCCGCTCGTCGCCGCGCTGCGCCGCGATGGCCTGCTTCGTCATCATCAGCTGCAGCACCTCGGCGCCGCCGAACAACCCCACGACCACGGGCACGACGCTGACGCCTTCCCAGAGATACAGCTGCCCGAACGTGAAGCGCTGGATGCTGCTCTGCGGATCGAGTCCCACGAGCGCGAGGAGGAACCCGAAGGCCGCCATGATGAACCCCTTCACGAGACTCCGGCCGGCGAGCGCGACGATGAAGCTGAGGCCGAGGACGGTGAGCATCAGGAATTCGGGTGGGCCGAGCTGCAGCACCACCGGACGAATCACCGGCACCGAGATCGCCAGCACCGCGGCGCCGACGAGCGCCCCCACCAGCGAGCTGAAGAGGACGGCGCCGAGCGCGCGTCCGCCCTCGCCGCGGCGCGTCATCGGATAGCCGTCGAGCACCGTTGCCGCCGATGTGGCCTCGCCGGGAATCCCGAACAACACCGCGGTGATGTCGCCGGTCGTCGCGGTTACGGCATGCATGCCGAGCAGGAACGCGAACGCGGAGATGGCGTCCATCGGGTAGACGAACGGCAGCATCATCGCGAGCGTCGCCGCGCCGCCGAGCCCGGGAAGGATGCCGACCAGCAGGCCGACGCCAATTCCCACGAGCATGATGCCGAACGTGTGCGGCGCCAGCACCTGCAGGAGGGCGGAGAAGAAGACGTCCACCGCGCGCGCCCGTCAGTCCTTGTCGTCGATCGCCGCGGAGGGAATCACCGTCTCGGGGAGCGGGAAGCGCGGATCCGCGAAGAGCTCCTTCCACTTGGCGACGGTCTCGCGCACGCGCCCGGGGCTCGACTGCGCCACGGGCGGAAACGTGTCGCGCTTCTCGAACGGGCGGCAGGCATCGATCACCACGCGCGTGTTGTAGGGGGCGGCGGGATTCTCGAGCAGCGGGTCGACTCTGCTCCCCCACGTCTTGCGCAGGATCTCGATGTCCTCCGACGGCTCGCAGCGCGTGCTCACCGCCCACATCACTTCCTCGAGGTTCATCGGATCCACGTCCTCGTCAACGACGATGACCCAGCGGTTCATATAGGCGGCGGCCGGACATTGTGCGGTGAGATACCCGGCCTGCCGCGAGTGCCCGCAGAACCGCGGCGTGATCGAGACGACCACCAGCAGACGCCCGCCGCACGCCTCGTGCGCCCACACGCCGCGGACGTCGCGCACGCCGATCTTGACGAGGTCGTCCTGGATCATCGCCGACTTCAGCAGCGCGCGCATGTACGAGTAGTCGTTCGGCGGCTTCCCCGGCGGCGTCCCCAGGATGATCGGATTGTTCCTGTAGTACAGCCGCTCGATGTCCATCGCCGGCACCGGGCGGGGCGACCCGGCGTAGTAGCCGGTCCACTCGCCGAACGGTCCTTCCCGCAGCAGCCGGTCCGGGCGGATCCATCCCTCGATGACGATCTCCGCCGCGGCCGGCATCGGCAGGCCGGTGACCTGTCCGCGGACGACGCAGAGCTTTTCGCCGACCATCGCGCCGGCATAGGCATATTCGCTGATCGTGTTCGGCACTTCGGTGCCGGCGACCATCAGCAGCAGCGGGTCGTGGCCGAAGGAGGCCAACACCGGCGCCTTTCCCGCCTTCGCAAACCAGCGGTCGTACTGGGCGCGCCCCTGCTTGCCTGCCTCGGCGTTGATGGTGGCGGAGCGGCCGTCCTCCTGAATCATCATCCGGTAGGCGCCGACGTTGATCCGCCCCGTGTCGGGATCGCTCGTGACGACGGCGACGCCTGTACCGATGTAGCGGCCGCCGTCGTGCTCGTGCCAGCGCGGCGCCGGAAACCGCGTGAGATCGACGTCGCGTCCGTCCACCACGTTTTCGAACACGGGACCCGACCGCACGACCTCGGCCTCGAACTGCGGCGCCCTACCCTCCCACTCGAGCGGCTTGCCGCGCAGCGCCTGGACCAGGCCCGCCGTGTCGAGGTTCGGATCGAGACCGAGCGTCAGCGCCATCCGGCGCGCGTTGCTCAGCGCACCGGTCAGCACGCGGTAGCCGCGCGGGTAGCCGGCAATGTCGTCGAAGAGCAGCGCGGCCGGCGGCTTGCGGCGGTAGTTGATCTCCGAGATGGTGCCGATCTCGAGATCCCAATGCGCGCCGGAAACGTGCTGCAGCTCGCCGAGCTGCTCCACGCGTGCAAGCCAGCTGCGAAGGTCGCCGGCCATCAGGGCTGGATGATCTCGCGGTACTTCGCCGCGACATCCGGAGGCGTGGCCAGCACGTCGCTCAGAATCTGCTGGATCTGGGCCGCGTCCTTCGGCTGGAACTCGAGCTTCATCGCCTTCGCTTCGTCGAGGAATGCCGCGTCGCGGTACGTGGCCTGAAGGGCGGTTCGGAGCACCTCGACCCGCGCCGGGTCGACGCCCGGCGGCAGCGCAAACGGCTTCGCCATCGCGCCCGGCGCGTCGACCAGACGCAGCAGCGTGCGGCTTACATCGTCCTTCGCGAACTCCATGGCCAGCGGAACATCGGGCAGCGCGGGATGGCGGGCCATCCCGTTCTGGACGAAGACCTTCGCGTACCCATCCGTAAGCCACTGGCCGGTGGCCGACTTCACCGATTCCCACCCGAAGCAGACGCCATGGATCTCGCCGCGCTCGATGCCGATGCGCACGTCGTTGGTTGTCGGATACCCCGACACCGCTTTCAGGTTGGCGCCGGTCGCCGCGGCGAGCACGCGCGGCGCATCGTAGGTGTTCGAGCCCGGACCGGTGCCGCCGACGGCAATCGGCGTCGCGCGGCCGATCATCTCCTTGAAGCTCGTCACGGGCGCGTCGGTGCGGATGATGCAGACGTTCGGATCGTCGTAGGAGCTGCCGAGCCAGTTGAACTGCCGCAGGTCGAAGGCGACGCCTTCGCCGCCGGTCAGCTGGTTCATCATCTGCGCCTCGTGAAAGAGGCCGATGACCGTGCCGTCCTTCGGCGCCGCACTGAAGACGTGGTTTGCGGCGACGAGTCCCCCGCCGCCCGGCATGTTGACGACGATGACGGTGGGGTTGCCGGGGATGTGCGGGCCGATGTGGCGCGCGACGAGGCGCGCCGTCGTGTCGAAGCCGCCGCCTGCGCCGGAGCCGACGACGATGCTGACCGTCTTGCCGCGGTAGAACTCGTCGGGCGGCTCGCTGGCGCCGGCGCGGTCAGACGTTCCGCAGGCGGCGACGCTCAGGACGAGACCGAGGACGACCCACGCGCGCGACGGACCTGAACGCACGCGAGCTAGGGTACCTCAGATTATCGATCCTTGCGCCGATCGCGACCGCGAGCTCGGCCCGCCCAGATGCGAGCGTCTGTTTGTCATGGTGGGGAGCATGATATATAAAGGCGCGAAAGCGAGGACCCACTATGAAGCGTGCATGCGTGATTGCGCTGGCCCTGCTCGTCGGGATTTCGGTGCTCGCGCCCACGGTCTCCGGTCAGGAGGGGAGCGGGTGGCGGAACCTGATGAACATGAGCAACTGGACGCCGGTCGGCAAGGTTGACTGGAAGACCATCAACGGCGAGTTCTGGTCCACCAACGGCAACGGATTCCTGCTCTCGAAGCAGTCGTACGGCGACTTCGAGATCCGCGCGGACTTCTGGGTCTCGCCCGACGCCAACAGCGGGATCTTCATCCGATGTGCAGATCCGAACAAGGTCGGCGCGGCGACCTGCTACGAGGTGAACATCTACGACACGCGCCCCGATCCGAAGTTCCGAACCGGCGCGATCGTCGACCTCGCCCCGCCGCGGAACATGTCGATCAATACGGGCAACAAGTGGAACTCGTACCACATCACCGCCCGTGGCCCGCGGCTCATCATCCGGCTGAACGGCGAGACGACCGTCGACGTCGAGGACAAGAAGTTCGCGCGCGGCCCGTTCGCCCTGCAGGCGGGCCTCGGCGTCGTCCGGTTCAAGAACGTCCAGATCCGCGAGCTCAAAGGCACGACCTAGCACCCATCCGAGCCGGCCGAGCTTTGCCGCGCTGCATGGCGTCTAACAGCACCCCAACGCGCACACTCCGCGCGTTGGGGACCCCGCGTAGAATAGGGAGCGCCATGCAGCGATGGATTCCCGTCCTGATCGCGGCGTCGATCGTCGCCGGCGCGTGCGACGACAACGGCGCGACCTCGCCGTCCAACCTTCCGCTCGTCTTCAGCGCCGTCCTGAGCCCCGCGAATGAAGTGCCGCCCGTCGCGAACGCGGAATCGCGCGGGGTGGGAGCCACGCAGATCACGATCCATGTCACACGTGATGCAGCCGGCGCGATCACCGGCGGGACTGCCGACATGTACTTCCAGGTGAGCGGCTTCCCGGGCCCCCTGCGCGTCGTCGGCGCGCACATTCATCCCGGCGCGGCTGGCGTGAACGGGCCGCCGCTCGTGAGCACGGGCCTGACCGCGGCGGCGCCGTTCGTCATCGAGAGCGGGACGGGTGAGTTCGGCGTCCGCGGCATTCCCGTTGACGCGGCAACCGCCCAGTCGATCGCGAACAATCCCGCGGGGTGGTATTTCAACGTGCACTCGCCGCTCAACCCGGGCGGCTTCGCGCGCGGCCAGCTCACGCGGATTCAGTAGGTGTCTCGGGCCTTACGTGCCCGACGTGCCCGGCCTAGTACACGCGGCCCCTGCGGAACTCCGCCTCGGCGATGTCGATGTAGGCGCGATAGCCATCGGGGTCGATGAACGGCTCCACCGGGTTTTTCGCGGTGGCGCTCGCAACGAACTTGCGATACCTGCCCCACGCTCGTGCGTGGTTGGTCACCCAGATGTCCGCGGGGAGACTCCGCAGGACACGCAAGGTGCGCTCGCGGTCGGCTGCTTGTTCCGGGTACTGTAACACTCCCAGCGCCCCAGGACCGCATACGCTCACGACGTTCAGCACGCGGTCGCCCTCGCGCACGGGGAACGACCACGACGTGCAGCCGCGCGTGTGGCCGGCGGTCACGTGCGCGGTGAGCGCGATCGGCCCGACACGGATCGTGTCGCCGTCCTTGAACCGGTGGTCGACGCGCGCGGCGGGATAGCTGAGGAACCCGATCCGGATGAGGAACCGCACCGGCAGGACGATGTCGGGGTCATCGCCGCCGGAGGCGATGGCATCCGCGCTCGCATCACTGGCCCACAGCTCGGCGCCGGACACCTTCTGGAGCGCCGCCAGCCGCCCGCGTGGTCGGGGTGCGGCTCGGAGTTCAGAAGCACTTTGACGTCGTTGATGTCGAAACCGAGCTTCGCGATGCTCTCCATGATCATCAGCGCGGTGGTGGGATACCCGCCGTCGAGCACGACGTGGCCCTCGGGGCCGGTGATGAGGAAAGCGGCGATGTCGTTAGCGCCCACGTAATAGAAGTTGCGCGCACTTCCTTCAGCCATATGCCGACGAGGAGCACGACAGGGATGGCACCCAGTCCGAGCAGGAGGAGCACCACGCGTCGCCTGGTGAGATGCTGCAAGGTTCGCCTCCCGCTTCTCTGGAGTGCCCTGGGCGTCGGGCGTGGGTACTACCACGCCGTCATCGCGTCTTCGAAGAGCGCCGCCAGCTCGTCCGGGCCGGCGGGCCGCGGCGCGAGCTTCGTCACGCGATGCTGCGGCAGCGTGCCTGCGACGAGCGCGGGGACGTCCGACGACCCGTAGCCGACCGCGCGCAGACCGTTCGGCATCTTCAGCCGCTGCATGAACCACGTGATTCGATCGGCAAGAATCCGTCCCGCATCGTCCGCGCGTGCGCGCGAGACGTCAGCGCCCAGCGCCTCGGCTGCCTCGAGATGGCGCTGCGGGTTGGCGGACGCGGTGTAGCGGAACACCGCCGGCGCATTCAGGATGACCGACATGCCGTGCGGGACGAGCGGGTGATCGACCGCGTACCCGTCGGGCATGAACGTGCGCACGTTGCCCGACACCGCGTACGACATCCCGTGCGGCAGATGCACGCCGGCGTTCCCGAATCCGACGCCTGCGTAGGATGCCGCCAGCAGCATCTGCGCGCGCGCCTCGTCATGCGAGGGGTCCTCGAACACGCGGACGAGATAGCGCGCAACGATGCGCATCGCCTGCATTGACCAGATGTCGCTGATCGGATTCGACCCCTGGTACGCAGGACGCAGCGCCGGCCGCTCCGGGCGCGGACGGCTCGTGAACGGCGCCGCCGTGTACGACTCCACGGCGTGGCTCAGGATGTCGAGGCCCGCCGACGCCGCGACGGCGGCCGGCAGCGTCCGCGTGTGCTCCGGATCGAGATACCCGAGCGTCGGCTTGAGGCGGCGATTCGCGATGCCGGTCTTCGCCTGCATCCGCTTCAGATCGAAGATCGCCACACCAGTAGTTTCGCTCCCCGTCCCGGCCGTCGTCGGAACTGCCATCAGTGGCTTGAGCGGGCCAGGCACCGGAAGCCCCTTGCCGATCGGCGGATTCACGTAATCGAGAAAGTCGGCCGGCGGATACGTCGTGTACAGGTTCACCGCCTTCGCCGTATCCATCGTCGAGCCGCCGCCGACGGCGACGAATGCATCGAACGGTCGTCTACGCGCGAACGCGATGGCGTCGAGAAATGACTCGTCGGTCGGTTCCACGCGCACGCGATCGTAGAGCGCGAACGGGATGCGGCTTGCCTCGAGCGAGTCGAGCACCGTCTGCACCGGAGGGAGGCGGCTCACACCAGGGTCCGTCAGGACGAGCACCAGCCGCGCACCGAGCTCGGCCAGGTCCATGCCGACCTCGCGTGTGACGCCGGCGCCGAACCGCACGGCGGACGCCGCCATCTCGAACGCGTAGTCGCGGGATTCTGTCATCGCGTAGGGCAGGCCCTTTACGGCGCGCTGACGAACCGCGCTCGCAGTGCTGCACGATCGATCGCACGGCCGTTGAGATATACGGCCTCGAGCCGGCGCGTGTGGCGGATGTCGTCGAGCGGGTTACCACCGAGCACCAGGAAGTCAGCGCGGCGGCCGGGGACGAGCGCTCCCGTATCGCGCAGTCCGAGGTACTCCGCCGATCGACTCGTCGCCGCCACGATCACCTGCGCCGGCGTCATGCCCGCGCCGACCATCGCCTCCAGCTCGCGCTGCTCGGCATGGCCGAACACATGATCTTCGAGACCGGTATCCGACCCGAGGATGATCCGCGCACCCGCCGCGCTCAGCTTGCGGAGGCTTCGCTGCAGGATCGCGTAGCGCTCGCGCGCCGCGGCGGCCGCTGCCGGCTCCCGCGACGCGAACGAGGCGCGCATCCGCCCAATCACCGCCGCCGGCACCGATTCACGCAGGAGCGCCGCCAGTCCGGGTTCCTCGAACCACGGCGGCAGGCCCGCGTGCGTGCCGCGCTCCGTCCCGCTCAGGTTCGGCATCACGTACACCCCGCGCCGGACGATCGCCGCAATCAGCGCCTCGTCCATGTCGCGGTCGCGAACGAGATGCGCAAATCCGTCGACGCCCGCGTCGACCAGGTCGACCGCGTCGTCGTGGTAGAACACGTGCGCGTTCACCTTCAGGCCGTGCCGGTGGGACTCCTCGATGATGGCTCGGTAGACGGGCGGCGCCAGGCGCGGCGCCCGGCCCCCGCGATCGTCCACCCAGATCTTCACGAGGTCGACCTGTCTTGCCGCGAGCTCGCGCACCGCGGCGCGTCCCTCGTCCGGCTCGTCCACTTCGTACGCCACACCCTGGAAGGCGGCCGCGCCGGGACCGGCATTCGGCGCGCCGATGCCACGGCCGGCCGTCAGCAGCCGGGCGCCGCCCACCGCGCCGCGCGCCTGATCGCGCCGAATCTCATAGACGACGTCGCCGGGATCGATCCCCTGCGCCATGACGACGCCGACGCCGAAATATGCGGCGCGGTTCAGATCCGTGAGAACGTTCTCGCGGGTGTAGTTCTCGCGGCTGAACGTGAGTCCCTTCTGGAAGCCCGGATGCCCGTGCGCGTTGACGAGCGCGGGCATGACGACCTTGCCCGACAGGTCGACGCGCTCGGCGCCGGGCGGCGCCTGCACCTCTCCCCGGCGCCCGACGCGTCGGATCGTCCCCTGTTCGACCAGGAACGCCGCATTGGACTGCGGCGCACCACCGTCGCCCGGGATGACGAGCGCCCCCTCGAACAGGACGCCGGACGCGGGCGGCGGCGCTTGCCGCGCCATCGTCGACGCCGCACATGCGATCGCCAGCAGGGCGACGAGCACCTGATACAGCATCGTGGGTTCCTCGAAATGCCAGCCCCAATCTTATCTGCCAGAGACCGTGCACACGATCTGGCTGGGCGTGGACTGCAGATGATACAGTTCGAGTCACTCCCAGCCCGCTGAATATTCGTCATGAACCGGTCGATTATCTGGATTCAGCCGGAAAAAGGCCGCAGCGACGACCGCGCGCGGATCGCGCAGCTGCGCGCGGCACAGTTCCTGCCCGTGGCGGTCGACTCGATCGACGCGGCGCTGCACCTGCTGCGCCAGTTCCAGGCGGGCGGCATTCTCGTGCGCACGACGACGGCTCCGCCGGAGGAATGCTCGCGCCTGGTCGCAACCGGATCGCCCGTCGTCGTGCTCGTCACCCCGGTCCATGTGTCGATGACGGACCGGTACCTCCTCGCCGGCTGCGCGGCGGTCGTCCTCGAGCCGTGTCCCGTCAAGGATCTGCAGGCGGTCGTGCAGCGCGTTGCGTCAGGCGAGCGGCAGGTGCGCTGGCCCGACGCATCGATCGCGCAGGTCGGCTGACGGCTAGTTGCTTCCTTTCCACGCGTCGAGCGCCTTGCGGTGCAGCGAGTCGGGCGTGAGCTCGGCGAGCTCGATCCGGCCCATGTACGGGTCGGTGATGTTCGCCAGCAGCGCGTTCGTGTTCCCGCTCTTGTTCACGTCGCTCACGGTCACGCCCCGCTGCCGGAACGTCGTCACGGCGTCCTTGATGTTCTCGACGTGCAGGCCGTAATGCGTGAACCCGGCCGGGCGCTCGGCATTCGCCTGGCCCAGCTCGAGGAACGTGTTGCGGCTGATGTGGAGGTAGACGAGCGTCGGCTGTCCCTGCGCGTTGGTCGCGCGGAACGCCTCCCGATACCCCATCTTCTGCGTGTAGTAGGCGATCGCTTCAGGAATGTTCGGCACGTTGATGCCGACGTGGTTCATCATCACGACGTTCGACGACTGCGCCAGCGGCACCTGCGCCGCCGCACCCACCATCAACCCGGCCGCAAACAACCACGCTCCTCGCATATGCGTCCTCCTGTCGGCGGGAGTGTAACTCAGTTGTCGGTTGTCAGTTGTCAGTTGTCAGTTGCCAGATCGATCAATTCTGACAACTGGCAACCGACAACTCCGGCGACGGCCGTCCTACTGCTGCGGCGTCTGCGGCTGCTCGGTCGTCGTGCCGGTCGTGCCTGTCGTGCCAGACGTCGATCCACCCGTCGTCCCCTGCGCGCCTGATGTGGGCGTGCAGGTGGTCGACATCATCGTGACGTTGGTGACGTTCAGGCGCATCTCCGCCTGCGCCTGACCGGCACCGCTCGGTGAATCGGTCCGCGACGCCATCGTGCCCGAGATCTGAACCTTGTGTCCGGCATGGCGGCGAGGTTGCCGCCACCCATCAACTGCAGGCGCTGGCCGACGAAGTTCGTCCCTGTCGTTCCGCGACCGCCGGCGCCGGCCTGCGCCGCGCCGCCGGCGGTCGCAGCCGCTGGCATGTCGGTGACGCTGAGGACGAACGTATTCGGCGCGCTGCCCCGCTCGATGCAGCCGATAAACGTCATCGACGACGCGGGCGTCTGCGCGCTGAGCGGTGCAGTCGCGGTCTGCTGCTGCGTTTCCGTCGACGGCGCGGTCGCACGCGGCTGTGTCTGCGGTTGCGACACAGAACCTGACACATCACCCTTGGCGCACGTGCTCGCGATCCATTCGGACGTTGCGCACGTTGACGCGTGCCTCAGCCCCGGGTTGCCCGGTGCCCCTCGGTTGCGGCGCGAGCGTGCCGGTGATCTCGACCCGATGGCCGACGTGCGCCTTGAGATTGGTCACGTTGTCGCCGCTCAGCTGCACGCGCTGTCCGACGAAGTTCATCCCGGCCGTTCCCGTGCCCTGCGTGCCGCGTCGATCGACCTGCGCCTGTCCGGTGATCCCAGCCTGCGCATCGCCGACGCGCCCCTGGCCGCTGATTGACGCATCCGGCTGGCGTCCTGTGGTCGCGCTCGCCGTCGCACCGCTCTGTTCGAGCACGTTCAGCGCGAACGTATTCCCCGTCGCGCCGGCCTCGACGCAACCGATGAGCGCGACCGTCTGTGCGGCCGCGCTCGGCTGCTGGGTCTGCGCGCCGAGTGCGGCGCTCCACGCGACCGCCGCCGCCACGCACAGCATCGTTGTTCGCTTCATGAGTGATCGCCCTCCTTGTGAACTGTCGCCACGAAGGAACGCGGCTCTGCACGATGCGATCCACAAACGCACATTCCAAATCTCAACTACCAAATCCCCAACGGTTGGGATCGAATGTCGTTTTGCGATTTGGGATTTGGGATGTTGGGATTTGGAACTTGGGATTTGGGTTTGTTCAGTTCAGTTCGCGAGGGCTTTGGTGATCGCCGCGCGGAGCCTCGGATCCTCGGGCGTCACGTCGCTCGGGAAGAACGCCGCCACGCGACCCTGCCGATCGATCAGGTACTTGGCGAAGTTCCACGCCGGCAGATGACCTGAGCGTCCGAGGAACGCGTAGACGGGAGACTGGCCTGAACCGCTCCGCGTGACGACCTTCTCGAACATCGGGAACGTCACGTCGTAATTGAGGCGGCAGAAGTCGGCGATCTCCTGCGCCGTGCCGGGCTCCTGCTCGCCGAAGTCGTTGCTCGGGAAGCCGAGGATGGCAAACCCCTTTCCTTTCAGCTCGCGGTAGAGCCGCTCGAGGCCGGCGTACTGCGGTGTGTAGCCGCAGAAGCTGGCGACATTCACCACGAGACTGACGGTGCCACGGTACTGCGCCAGCTCCGCGGGCTTGCCGTCGAGCGTCTTCGTGCGCAAATCGTAGAACGACGTGACAGCGCCTCCCAGCGCGGATGGCGTCTGCCGAGCGGCAGCGGCGGACAACGTGGCCGCCACGACCGCGACCACTCCGACCGCCCAGCTCGCACGGCGATGCGTCATCCGGCAGAGTCTCCCATTGGGCGTCGGGCGTGTCAACCGTCGTTCATGATCGATCGCGTTCGCGAGACCAGCGCGTCCGTGCCGCGAGGCTCGCAATCGCACGCCGCCGTTCCGGCGTGAGCGACGCGGCCCGCGCGGGGCCGCCCTTGAGGCCGCCCAGGCGGCCGAGCGCCGCGGCGTGAAGATTCCGCTGTGGAGGTGCCCATCGCCGCGCGAGCGTGTCGACGCGTTCGGTAGGCGCGCGGCAGGCTGGACAGGGAACGCCGATGCTGAATGTGTCAGGCGTCTCCTCGACAATGGTCTCGTGGTCGCAGACGAGGCATCGGCGGCGAGCGCGAACGAGCAGACGTCTGGCGTGCGACGGCATATGCATCCTTTGTTCACACTCTGTTCCCCTCGCGCCTCATTCGCCTCGGCACCGTGGCCGTGATGATGGCGGCCTGAGCATCACCATACCCGCGACAGCAGCGCGGAAATGCTTGAGCGCTCATGAAATGCTTGACCGCTCAAGTGTGTTGGCAGCGGTTTGGAACTGCACGGCGACGGAAGGAGGATCGCATGGCACTCACATCGAGGCTCGTCGCCGGCTTGCTCGGCGCGGCAATCGTCGGCGGGGCGGCGGCAGCACAGCACCAGCAGGATGGTCTCGTGAACGTCGCGGTCGGCGACATCAAGACCGGCGATATCGTCAGCAACAATACCGTCGCGGTCGACATTGCGGCGAACGTCGCTGCGACGGTCCGTGGAACAACCGTGAACGCGGCCGTCATCAGCGAGCAGCTCGCCAAGACGGGGGCGTTCAACTGTGAGGGACCGGATCAGTTCGTGCGGATCACGCCGGCCCGCTGACGTGTGCGCTCAGCGGCCGATGCCGAACACGCGCGACCAGAAGCCGCGCTTCTTTTGAGGCGCAGGCCGCGGCTCCACCGGTGGCTCGGTGGTCTGCTCTGCGACCGCCGCGACGGCCGGCGCCTCGACGACGGGCGCTGACACGGCCGGGGCCACGGGTCCGACCGTCGTCGCCGCGAGCGTCATGGTCGATCGGTCGTGCAGGATGTGATCGGTGCAGTAGTCGATCGGCTCGGTCCCGCGATGGAAATACTCGGTATGGACCCCCGCGCCGTGGCGCCGGCACGCGTCGGTCGCGAGCCGCCCGCTGAGCGGACAGATCGTGGCCGTCGTCACGGCGCGCGGCACTGAAAACCTGGCAGGATCACTGCCGCGCGTCGCCGCGATCATGAAGCGCGTCCACAGCGGCACGGCGAGCTGCGCCGCGTAGCCGCGCTCGATGATCGTCCGCGGCTGATCATGGCCGACCCAGACACCGGTCAGCAGCTGCGGCGTGTACCCGATGAACCACGCATCGCGATAGTCGTTGGTCGTGCCGGTCTTCCCCGCCGCCGGAAGATGGAATCCGAGCGGCCGCACCTGGGCGCCGGTTCCCGCATTGACGACGTCCGCCAGCATCGAGGTCACGAGATATGCGGTCGCAGGGCTGACGACCTGGCGCGGCTCCGGCGCCGCCTCATACAACGTCCGGCCTGCGCCGTCGCTCACGCGCCGAATCAACGTCGGCGGCACGACGATCCCTGCGTTGGCGAATGCGCCGTACGCGGAGACGAGCGACAGCATCGTGAGCTCGCCCGACCCGAGCGCCAGCGACGGCACCGCCGGCAAACCGCTCAGCCCAAACCGGTCGGCCTGCCGGACGACGGCGCCGACCCCGACTTGCTCGAGCATCCGTACGGCGGCGCGGTTGCTCGAAACGCGCAGCGCCGCGCGCATCGACAGCGCCTCGTCCTCGACGTGACCGTCCTCGGGGATCCATGCGCCGGCCGGAGTGACGATGGGCTCGGCCAGCCCCCGCAGCACCGTAGCCGGCGTGTATCCCTCTTCGAGCGCGGCGGCGTAAACGAACGGCTTGAAGGCAGAACCGGGCTGGCGCTTCGCCTGCGTGACGCGGTTGAAGCGGCTCCGACCGAACTCGCGGCCGCCGACGAGCGCACGCACCTCGCCGTTGCGCGGGTCGAGCGCGACGAGCGCTGCCTGCAGCGGATCGCTGGCCGCGAGCTGCCGCGCCCGCGGCCCCAGACGGTGCTCGATGTCGGCAAGCGCCCGCGCCACTTCGGCCTCGGCAGCCTTCTGCATGGCGAGATCGAGTGTCGTCTCGACCTTCAGCCCGCCCTGGTACACGCGGTCCCACCCGAACCGCTCGACGAGCTGCTTTCGGACTTCCTCCTTGAAGTATTGCCCGTACGCCTCTTGCTGTCGCAGCGCGTCGTTGAGGACTAGCGGCTGATTGCGCGCCCGGTCGAACGCGGCCGCATCGAGCGCGCGGCTGTCGCGCATGACGCGCAGCACGAGGTTCCGGCGTGCAATGGCGCGCTCGGGGCTGACCGTCGGCGCATACGTCGACGGCGCCTTGACGAGCCCTGCAATCAACGCCGCTTCCGCGGCGCTTACGTCGGATGCGTGCTTGCCGAAATACCCGAGCGACGCGGCCTCGACCCCGTACAGTCCGTCGCCGAAGTAGGCCTTGTTCAGGTACATCTCGAGGATCTGGTCCTTCGTGAACGCGCGCTCGAGCCGCGTCGCCAGGATGACTTCCTGCAGCTTGCGGCGCAGCGTCTTCTCCGACGTGAGGAACGACAGACGCGCGAGCTGCTGCGTGATCGTGCTGCCGCCCTGCTCCGCCCGCCCCTCGAGCACGTTGTTCCAGCCCGCGCCGAGCACCCGAATGACGTCGAAGCCCCCGTGGCGGTAGAACCGCTGATCCTCGACGGCGATGATGGCGCCAACCAGATGCGGCGAGATCCGGCTGAGCGGAACGGGCAGCCGCTGCTCCTGGAAGATCGTGAATGCATGCCGCCCCTTGACATCAACGATCGTCGTCGCATGCGGCATGGTGCCGACCGCCTGGACCGCCTGCGAATCGGGCAGCTGCGCGGTGGCCGTGTACAGGAGGCCGATCGTCGCCCCGACGCTCACCCAGATGCCGAGCGTGATGGCGAGAACGGCGGCGAGAAACAGCCGAGGTTTGAGGGAGGCCACGAAGCGGCTGTGCGCAACTGTCGTGCCAGCAGAGTGTCAGGGGCATTACGGGTGCGGCCACGGCCTGCTGCGCACTGGCGGGGACGCAGCCATGTAAGAAGGTGTGCCGGCTATGGCAGTATTACGCGGCCGGAAGGAGCGTCCATGCGAATTGCGATGGCTGTGTTCGTTGGCCTGATCTCGTCGGGGCGGGTCTTCGCCCAGGATTGGACGGAGTACATCAACCGCGAGGATGGCTTCCGGGTCGACTTTCCCGGAAGGCCGACGGTTGCCGCGACGACATTCAAATCAGAGTACGGGTCCGATCTGCCGGCGCGCGTCTACACCGTGACGCGAGGAGCCGAGCGGTACTCGGTGACGGTCGTCGACTATCGCGAGATTCAGCGGATTGCCGACGAACGTGCCACGCGGACCTGCCCGACCACGTTCGGCGACGAGCGGGCGTGCGGCCAGAACCTCGCCGGCCGCGGCTACTGGAAAGAAGAAGTCGGCGGCGCGCTCCTCCACGCGACATTCAACTTCATCAAGCGCGACGCGAAAGTCACGCATCTCGCGTGGGCGTGGCAGGACCTGGTCGAAGGACACGAGATTCAGCAGGTGAACAACGCGGACCAGTCCCGGACGTTCGCCTACATCGCGATGCACCGCAACCGGCTGTACATCCTGGAGGGGACGGCGCCGGAGAGCGGCCCGCCGCCGGCGCTCTTCCAGCAGTCGCTCGGGTTCGTCGACCCCGACGGACGCGGCGTCCGGTATCAGTCGGTGTACTCGAACCGGCACGCGGAGTGGCCGGAGATCTTCCCGGCACAGCCGCAGCGGACCGGCCAGGGCGGCGCGGCGGCGCCCGCCGGCCGGTAGTTGTCAGTTGCCAGTTGGCAGGAATGCGCCACCGCGCGCGATGCATCCTGACAACTGACAACCGACAACTGACAACTTACTGTCCGGTGCCCGGGCGCAGCTCGTACGGCGCGCCGGTACCCGACGAGCCGAGGAAGAGCTTCTTGCCGTCGGCAAACGTCAGGTCGCGGCCGTTCGCGCGGCGCGTGCCGTCCTTCGCCTGATAGCCGTCGATCATGATCTCGGTGCCGGGCGCCAGCGACTGCTTCGTGAACCCGCGGCGGAACAGCACGTTCGGCGTGCCCCCCTCGATCGCCCACGGTTCGACCTTGCCGTCGCGCTGCACTTCGACGTGGATCCACACGTGAGGATTGACCCACTCCACCTTCGTCACCTTCGCCTTGAAGCTGACGGGCCTCTTGGCGTCGAACTCCGCGGCAAAGGCGTGGTGCGCCCAGACCGGCGCGGCGCCCGCCAGCAGGAGACCCACACTTGCGAGTACGGCGGCTAGTGTTCGCATGAGACTCACCTCTCCTTATTTGCGCAACCACTCGTAGAACTTGTCGCCGGGCGGCACCTTGCGCGTGATCTCGACGACCATCGTCTCGCCTTCCCAGCGTGTGACCAGCGGCTCCTTGCGGACGTGCCCGTACAGGAACTCCTCGGCGAACTCCGTGCAGCGGTACTCCAGCAGCTGCATCTTCGACTCCATGCGGCGATAGAGCGGCATCGCGATGCGCCAGGGTCGCGTGAAGACCTTCGGGTCCTCGATCGTCACCTCGTACTGAATCACGTCGCGCGTCAGCGGCGAGAAGCGCTCGGTGAGCTTCAGCGCGTCGCTGTGGAAGTTGCCCGCCCGGTCGAACCACGTCTTGTCGTTGAAGTAGCTGACGTCGACGACGAGCGTATCGCCTTCCCAGCGGCCCACCGAGTGTCCCATCCACGTTTCGGCGGGCGGCGGATCGACCTCGTCGAGGTGGATCGTCCGCGCGGTGTTCGCGAAGGCATACGCCATGTGGATCTTGTTCGTGCTCTGCGTGATCTCGAACGGGTACGGCATGTACATCGCGCGCGGGATGCCGGGCAGGTAGCACTTCAGCTCCGGGTCGCGATCGATCCAGTGCTCCGCGTTCGCCTTCTTGATCGCCAGCGCCTCCGGGGTATACGGGATCTCCCCGTCGTCCTGAACCACGCCAAGCGATGCGGGTACGCCGGCCGCGGCGCCGAGCGCGACAACGGGCGCGGCGGCGACGCGCGCGTACTCGAAGGGATACACACCGGGCTGCGTGACCGCGCCGGGGCGCGCCGCGTGCGCCTGCAGATCCCAGTGTGCCTCGTTGTTCGCCTGCCAGATGCCGCTGAAGTTCGGGCGACCGTCGATCCGATCCGGGCGGGTCGTCTCGGACGTCTGGCCTGCGGTCCGCGGGATCGACAACGCGATCCCCGCGCCCGCCACCGCCGCGACAACCGCGACCGATACGAGTGAGCCGGTGATACGCATGGGCTACCTTCCGAGCGGGTTCTCTTCGACGCCGACGAAGTCGGTCGCGTTGTCGTTGAACGCCGGATGCGGGCCGCGGCCCTCGGCGTACGCCTTCTCGGCCAGACGCGCGGCGAGCAGCAGCGACGGGAAGCCGTAGTTCCCCTCGTGGCACCGCGGTTCGTAATAGATCCGGTTCTCCTTCTCGTTCTGCCGCGTGAACTCCTCCACGACGGTCCACGGCCGCGTCCACACGGTCGGGTCCTCGATCGTCACGCGATATTCGAGCGTGTCGGGGCCGGTCCGCGTCCACCGCTCGATGAGATGCAGGTTCTCGCGCGAGCCGAAGAAGTCGGTCTTCGGGCTGAAGTTGGTGACGTCGATGACGAGCGTGTCGCCTTCCCAGCGGCCGCGCGAATCGCCGTGCCACTGGCGCACCGACGCGGGCAGATGCGGACCGCCGTGCATCGCAATGCTCCGCTGGAACCCTTGTCCCTGACCGACGTCGTAGAAGATCGATACGCCGCCGGGCGTCTGCACGATGCGGCGGAAGCTGCCGCCGTAGGCCGTGCCGAATTCCGGAATGCCCCCTGAGAGACAGCGGTCCGAGAGGCTCCCATCCTCCGGCCCGTAATGGCGGTTCATGCGCGCGGTGTTGTAGCGTGCCAGCGGTTCGTCGCGGCGCGGCGACGGCGCCGCCACGTACTTCCCACCTGCGCACGCCGGCGAGTTGTTCTTGCACGTGGCCGTCGCCTGCAGCAGCGCCAGGCGGAACGCACGATCCTCGGCGGCGCGCTGCTGCGCTTCGGGCGTGAGCGGCGGAATGCGGCCGTCCGGCGGATCGACGATGAGCGACGTGCGGCGGCCGGTGCGCTTCATCGACATGAACACCGAGTTGTAAGCGCCCGCGACGTCGAGCTCCGTGCCGCGCTCGACGCGGCGATCGCGCCCGAGCAGCTTGAGCCGCTCCTCGTCGAGCGCCGCGCGCTCGTCCTCGGTGAAGAACTCGCGGGTGCCGTAGCGCGCCGCGCGCTGCAGCGGGGTGTCGAACTCGTTGGTCCAGATCCCCTGGAGATCCGGCTCGCCCCACGGCGTGCGCGGAATGTCCGCTTCGGCTGACGCCGTGGCCCACGGGCGGACGACCGCGGCCAGGGCGCCGATGACGACGGCGGCTCCGACGACGAGCACGAGGCGCGTACGCATTAGAACGACCTCCGGTCCGGCTCTGCTTCGACTTCGCCCAGGCACCCGGGCAAGCCCGAGGGGTGAGGCCGGACGCCACGGACGTGGCAATCTACGGGCACAGGATACTCCCGAAACGGCTACAATGAGCGCCGTACGCGGATGAACGCGACCGGCACGGCGGCGGTGCTCGCCCTGGCGATCGGCGGCTGGATGGCCGCGGCGGCGGCGGCAGTCCAGGTCCCGCCGCCGACGCGAACTCAGAACACAGAACCCCGGACCGCTGCGGGACTCATCAAGACCTACTGTCTCTCCTGTCACAACGAGCGGCTGAAGACCGGGGGGCTCGCGCTCGACAGCGTCGATCCCTCGCGACCCGCGGCGCACGCTGACGTCTGGGAGCGCGTGGTCACGCGGCTGCGCGCGCAGTCGATGCCGCCGGCGGGACTGCCGCGGCCGGATGCCGCGACCTACGACGCCGTCGCCGATGCGCTCGAAGCCGAGCTCGATCGTGCGTGGACCGCGAGCCCGAATCCCGGGCGCATCAACGCGGTGCACCGGCTCAATCGCGTCGAATACACGAATGCGATCCGCGATCTGTTCGCGCTCGACGTCGACGTCGCGTCGCAGCTCCCCGGCGACGAGACGGCCGACGGCAGCTTCGACAACTTCGCGGACGTGCTGACGATCTCGACCGCGCACCTCGAGCGGTATCTCTCGGTGGCGCGGCAGGTGACGCGGCTCGCCGTCGGCCTGCCGCCAACGCGTCCGGCCGTCGACACCTTCGAGATTCCGCTGCACATCGTCCAGGACGATCGCCAAAGCGAACTGCTGCCGTTCGGATCGCGCGGCGGCATTGCCGTGCCGTATCAGTTCCCGGTCGACGGCGAGTACCTGATCAAGGTACGGCTGCGGCGGCAGTATCAGGACTACATCATGGGGATGGGGTGGCCGCAGCAGCTCGACGTGCGGCTCGACGGCCGTCTGCTGAAGCGGTTCACGGTCGGCGGCGGCGCCAAAGGCCGGCCCGCGGCGGCCAGCTACGCGGGCGATGGCGAGCCGGGGTTCGCCGGTGACCCCGAGTGGGAGAAGTACATGCAGACCGACGGCGACGCGGGCCTCGAGCTGCGTGTGCCGGTCACCGCGGGCTCGCACGTCGTGGGCGTGTCGTTCGTGCGGCAGTTGTGGGAGCCGGAAGGGCTGCCGCAGCCGCTGCAGCGCGGCCGCGTGCTCACGAACGACCAGATCTATATGGGCCACGCGGCGGTCAGCTCGGTGCAGATCGGCGGGCCGCATACCGTGTCGCGCACGGGCGTCGACACGCCCAGCCGTCGCGCGATCTTCACCTGTCACCCAAGGCAGGAGTCAGAGGAGCGCGCGTGCGCGACGGCGATTCTCTCGCGCGTCGCCCGACTCGCCTATCGCCGCCCCGCCACCGCAGCCGACGTGCAGACGCTCGTCGCGTTCTTCGAGCGCGGCCGCCGCGACGGCGGGAGCTTCGACGAGGGCATTCAGTTCGCGCTCGAGCGCGTGCTCGTCGATCCCGACTTCCTGCTGCGCGTGTATAGAGATCGTCAATCGACCGTGGCGTCCGGCGTCAGCCGGGCCAAGGCCTATCCCCTGAGCGATCTCGAGCTCGCCTCGCGCCTCTCCTTTTTCCTCTGGAACAGCATTCCGGACGATCGCCTCCTCGAGGCCGCCGAGCGCCGCGAGCTGACGCGCGCCGACGGCCTCGAGCAGCACGTGCGCCGCATGCTGGCGGATCCGCGCGCATGGCGCGCGCTCGTCGACAACTTTGCGGCGCAGTGGCTCAACCTCCGCCGCGTCCGCGACGTCGTCGTCCATCCGGATCTGTATCCGCACTACGACGAAAGCCTGCTCGAGGCGTTCGAGCAGGAGACGAAGCTGTTCCTGGCGAGCACGCTCGCCGAGGACCGCAGCGTGCTCGATCTGCTCCGCGCGGACTACACGTTCGTCAACGAGCGCCTTGCGCGCCACTATCGGATTCCCGGCATCTACGGCAGCCGCTTCCGCCGCGTGACGCTGTCGAATCCAGAGCAGCGCGGCGGCCTGCTCGCGCACGGCTCGATCCTCGCGACGACGTCCTACCCGGATCGGACCTCGCCGGTGCTCCGCGGCAAATGGCTGCTCGACAACATCTTCGGCACGCCGCCGCCGCCGCCGCCGCCCGGCGTGAACACCACGCTCGTCGAGCCGCCGCCGGGAGCGCAGCCGCCGACGATTCGCGAGCGCCTCGCGCAGCACCGGCAGAACGCCGCGTGCGCGAGCTGCCATGCCGCCATCGATCCGCTCGGGTTCGCGCTCGAGCACTTCGACGCGATCGGCGGGTGGCGTACCGTCGACGAAGCCGGCAAGCCGGTCGATGCCAGCGCGACAACGCTGAGCGGGGCGACGGTGCAGGGGCTGTCGGGGCTCCGGGGGCTCCTACTCGCCGATGCGGAGCAATTCCCGCGCACCGTTACGGAGAAGCTGATGGCGTACGCGCTGGGCCGGCGCGTCGACTACTACGATCGGCCGTCGGTGCGGCAGATCGTCCGCGCCGCCGCCGCCGACGATTACCGCTGGTCGTCGCTCATCGTCGGCATCGTCAAGAGTCCGGCGTTTCTCATGCGGAGCTATGACAATGGCACTGCTCACCAGTAAGGCCCTTCCGCGGCGGACCGCGCTTCGCGGACTCGCCGCGACACTGTCGCTGCCGCTCCTCGACGCGATGTTTCCCGCGGGCGCGCGGGCGCAGATCCGGCGGCCGATCCACCGCTTCCAAACGTTCTACGTCCCGAACGGGATGGCGATGGAGTACTGGCTGCCCACGAGCGCGGGACGCGACTTCGCGCTGACGCCGATCCTCGAGCCGCTGGCGCCGTACCGCAGTCAGCTGACGGTCATCTCGGGCCTCAAGGCGAACTGGAACTACATCCACGCCGGCGCGTCGGGGTCGTTCCTGACCGGAACGACGCGCGGCGGGCGGAACGAGGTGGAGATCATCGCCGACGTGTCGATCGATCAGATCCTCGCGCGCCGGTTCGCGCGCGACACGCAGGTCGGTTCCCTCGAGCTCGCGATGGACGCGCCGAACAACGCGGGCGCGTGCACCGGCAATCTGAGCTGCGTCTACACACACACGCTCTGCTGGCGCAGTCCCACGCAGCCGCTGCCGATGGAGCACAATCCGCGCGTCGTGTTCGAGAAGCTCTTTGGCGACAGCGGCAGCACCGAGCGCGCCGCCCGCGAGGCGCGGCTGCGGCAGCACCGCAGCATTCTCGATTCCGTGGCCGACAAGCTCGCGCAGCTGCGGCGCGAGCTCGGTCCGCAGGACCTGACCAAGGTCGACGAGTACACGGAATCGGTCCGCGACGTCGAGCGGCGCATCCAGCGCGCCGAGGAGCAGCGCGACATCGAGCTGCCCGAAATCGATCAGCCGCAGGGCGTGCCGCCCGTCTTCGAGGATCACCTGGCGCTGATGCTCGACCTGCAGCGGCTGGCGCTCCAGGCGGACCTGACGCGCGTCATCTCGTTCATGATCGGCAAGGAGCAGAGCGCGCGGCCGTATCCGCAGGTCGGCGTGCCCGAGGCGCACCATCCGCTGTCGCACCACAGCAACCGCCCCGAGCTGATCGCGCACATGTCGAAGATCAACCGGTACCACGTGGAGCTGTTTGCCGGCTACCTGGCGAAGCTGAAGGCGACGCCCGACGGCGACGGGTCACTGCTCGATCACATGACAATCCTGTACGGCGCGGGCATCTCCAACAGCAACGCGCACTCGGGCGTCAACCTGCCGCTTGCGCTCGTCGGCGGCGGCGCAGGAACGCTGCGCGGCGGACAGCACCTCGCCTTCCCCGACAGTCCGCCGATGGCGAACCTGCTCGTCACGCTGATGGACAAGCTGGGCGTGCCGGTCGAGAAAATCGGCCCGAGCACCGGCAAGCTGCCGATCGACACGCTGCCGGGAGTGTGACGTGACGCGTCTGCTGGCACTGCTCCTCGTGATCGGCACCGCGCCGGTGCTGGCGGCCCAGCGAGGGCCGAGTGCCACGGGTGTCGAGCCGGACGGCACGACGCCGCTGCACCGTGCCAGCTATGAAGACGACCTGGCCGGCGCAGACACGCTGCTGCGCGGCGGCGCGGACGTCAACGCGGCCAACGATCTGGGCGCGACCCCCCTGTGGCTCGCGAGTCTGAACGGCAGCGCGCCGATGGTCCGCCGCCTGCTCGATGCGGGCGCGAACCCGAACCTCGCGCTGCTCAGCGGCGAGACGCCGCTCATGGTGGCCGCCCGCGGCGGCTACGTCGAGGTGGTGGAGCTGCTCGCGGCCACAGGCGCGAACGTGAACGCACGCGGCACGCGGGGGCAGACGGCGCTCATGTGGGCCGTCGCGCAGCGTCACCCGTCTGTGGTCAAAGCGCTGCTGGCGCGCGGCGCCGACGTGCACGCGAAATCGGACGTGTGGGGCCAGGTGATGGCCGTGCCGCCGCACGGCCATGCCGACTACAACAAATGGATCCCGCACGGCGGCGAGACGGCGCTGCTGTTCGCCGCACGCTCGGGCGACCTCGACTCCGCGAGGCTCCTGCTGGCGGCAGGCGCGAACGTGCACGACGCCGACGCCTGGGGCGTCACCGCCATGGTGCTCGCCGCGCACGCCGGACATCGCGAGCTCGTCGAGTTCCTGCTCGAGAAGGGCGCCGATCCGAACGCCTCGGCGCCCGGCTTCGCGGCCCTCCACATCGCGATCATGCGGCGCGACGAACGGATGGCGGCGGCGCTGCTGGCCCGCGGCGCCGACCCGGACGCACCGCTCCGGACGTGGACGCCGACGCGCCGCGCCTCGGCCGACTGGAATTTCCCGCCGGCGCTGGTCGGCGCGACGCCCTTCTGGCTCGCCGCGCGCGTCCTCCATCCCGGCATCATGCGGCTCCTCGCCGCGCACGGCGCCAACCCCCGCGTCGTTCATCGCTCCGACTTCTATCTGAACGACATGTACGACCGCCGCGCCGAGGCGACGACCGCGCTCATGGCCGCCGTCGGGATGGGTATCGGCGGCAACCCCTGGCTGCCCGCGCCGTGGCAGACCCGGGAGGCGCTGGCGCTCGAGGCCGTGCAGGTGGCCGTCGAGCTCGGCGCCGACCTCAACGCCGCCAATACCGACGGCCGGACCGCGCTCGACGCCGCGCAGGCGATGAAATACGAGTCGGTCGTGCGCTATCTCGTCGAGAAGGGCGCCCGTTCCGGAAAGGCGCAGGTAAGGTAAAATCGCCCCAATTCGTCCGGGTCTGTCCGAAAGGAGCTGCGCAATGCGCTCGATCACCGCGGGACTCGGGACCCTCATCCTGGCGCTTGGCGTGGCGCTGTCGACGTCGACGGCCGCCTCCGCCGACGTGCCGCCGAATCCAACCTTCACCAAACACGTGGCGCCGATCTTCCAGGCCAAGTGCGAGACGTGCCACCGGCCCGGCTCCATCGCGCCGATGTCGCTGCGGACCTTCGAGGAAGTCCGTCCGTGGGCGCGCGGGATCCGCGAGCGCGTGCAGACGCGGCAGATGCCGCCGTGGCACATCGACAAGACGGTCGGCATCCAGGACTTCAAGAACGATCGCTCGCTCACCGACGAGGAGCTCGCGACGATCGTGCGGTGGGTCGACGGCGGCGCGCCCCAGGGCGACCTGCGCGACATGCCGGCGCCCCGCACGTGGCCCGACGGCCAGGGCTGGGTCTACGCCAAGGAGTATGGCGAGCCCGACATGATCATCCGCTCGATGCCGTGGACGCAGAAGGCGGGCGCCAACGACACCTGGTGGAAGCCCGTGGTTCCAACCGGCCTCACCGAACCGCGCTGGGTGCGCGCCATCGAAGTGCGGCCCGGCACCGTCAAGGGGCGGAAGATCACGCACCACGCCAACTCCGACCTCCTCCAGGACGAACCGGGCGAGCTGATTCAGGCGGGCCCGGGCCGCTTCATGGAGTGGGCCGTCGGCAAGGAAGGTGAAGTGATGCGGCCGAACGCCGGCAAGCTCCTGCTGCCGGGGTCGCGCATTGCGTGGGACATCCACTACTCCGCCACCAACGAGGACGTCACCGACGTCGTCGAAATGGCGATCTGGTTCTACCCGAGGGGGCAGCAGCCGAAATACCGCCAGCACCTGCTCCGCATGGGCAACACCGGCGACGGGGCCATCGATATTCCGCCGAACACGATCAAGGCGACCGAAAGCTTCTACCCGCTGCGTCAGGCGGCGCGGCTCGAAAGCTTCCAGCCGCACATGCACCTGCGCGGCAAGGCAATGTCGCTCGAGGCGATTCTGCCGTCGGGCCAGACGGTGATTCTGAGCCACGTCGACAACTTCACGTTCAACTGGCACAACGCGTACGTGTACGCCGACCACGCGGCGCCGCTCCTGCCGAAGGGGACGATGCTGAAGGTCACGGCGTGGCACGACAACACGGTCGCCAACAAGAACAATCCCGATCCGAACGTGTGGGTGGGCTACGGGGACCGCACCGTGGACGAGATGGGGCACGCGTGGGTCAACGTCACCTATCTGAGCGACGAGGAGTACGTCGCCGAGGTCGAGGCGCGCCGGACGCAGCTCTCCCGCGGTACGAAGTAGCCATGAAGGGGCTGACCGTCGCGATCGCGCTGACCGCGGCCGCGACGGTCGCCGCTCAAGTCAACCGGCCGCCGCTCTCCCTCGAGCCGCTCGGCGCCACCGGCGAGGCGATCTTCCCCGCCTTCGAGGGCTGGGGACCCGACAAGAACGGCGACACGCTGCTGCTCCTCGGCTACTACAACCGCAACAAGAGCCAGACGCTCGACATCCCGATCGGCCCTGACAACCGCATCGAACCCGACGGTCCCGACTACGGCCAGCCGACGCACTTCTATCCCGGGCGGCAGCACGGCGTCTTTGCGATCCGCGTGCCGAAGGACTTCGGCAACCGGCGCCTGACGTGGACGCTGACGGCGAACGGCCAGACGTCGGTCGTCTCGTTCTGGACGAATCCCGCGTACTGGGTGAATTTCTACAAGCACCCGGCCAACAGCAACGAGCCGCCGGTGATCCGCCTGACGCGCGACGGCCAGGCGATGACCGGGCCGCCGCCAGGGATCGCGCAGACGCTGCAGGCGGTCGTCGGGAAGCCAGTGCCGCTCACGGTCTGGGCGTCGGACGTGCCGCTGCAGGAGCGCGCGGAGCAGGAGGAGCTGGACGCCCGCGCGCGCGCGACCAGTCCCACGGCGCGCGCCGACGCAGCCGTGGCCGTCGTCGGCGATCAGGTGATTGGCATCGGCGCCGCCAAACCCGCCGCTTCAGCGGCCGCGCGGCCCGACATCACCGTCAACTGGCGCGAGCACCGCGGCCCTGCGCGCGTCACCTTCGCGCAGGAGCGCCTTCCGATCGTGACGAAAGGCGACCCGTCGGTCGTCGGCGAGGCGGCGACGACCGCGACGTTCACCGCGCCGGGCGAGTACGTCATTCGCGCGCAGGTGAACGATACCTCCGGCGACGGCGGCGGCGGCGAGCAGTGCTGCTGGACTACCGCCCTCATCCGCGTCGTCGTGAAGTGACGTACGTTGGCGTCCGGCTTCAGCCGGACCACGCGTCACGTGGTCGCGCGAATCGACTTCACCTGGATCGTCTTGGTCTTGGCGTCGAAGGTGCCGGTCACCGTCACCTTCGACCCCGCAAACGTCTCCGGCGTCTGCTGATCGCTCAGCCCGTACACGGTCTTCCCGTCGAGCAGCACGTACTTCGCCCCGTGCGCCTCGACGCACGCGCGCGTACAGTCGGCGTCGGTCGGCCCCATCTTCATGGCGGCGTGGCCGGTGTACGCGCACATGTCGTCGGTGATGACGCCGGTGAACGTCTGCGACTGCTGGCGCGCCGACAGCGCCGCGACCAGAAGCAGACTGAGGACGAGCGGCTTCACGTCAGTGTCCGGGAATCATGATGTGCGCGGTCGACGTCCCCGCGTTCATGATCCAGGCGCCGCCCATCTTGTTGTTGTCGGGCAATCCCATCGACTGCGCGGTCGCGCCGGGTACGGCGACCGTCATATGCGATCGCGCCTGTTCACGGCTGGGCCCGAAGAAGTTGTAGAACACCGACCCGAACTCGGGCTTGACGCGGGTGCCGTCCTTCTCCGCCGCGTCGAGCGCCGCCTGGCGCCCTTCGCCCATCGCCTCGAAGCGCATGTTCTGCGCGACGCGCTCCAGATTGCCGAGGCTCGTGCACTCCACGGAGAACGGCTGCTGGTTCGGCTGTCCCGATCGGTCGTAGCACACGAGGCGGTTCGTCCCCTTGCGCAGGGTCGTGTACGTGAAATCGGGCTTCCACTTGATGACGGTCGCCTGGCCGGCCAGGTTCGCCGGCGCCGCGAGCAGCGCCAGGTCGACGTCGGCCTGCGAGGCGCCAGGCTCGAGCGGCGGTGGCGGCGGTGGCGCCCCGCGTCCGCCCTGCGCCGCAAGGCTGGTCGCCAGGGCCAGCACTCCAAGCGTGGTGACGAGAATCCGTTTCATGATTGACCTCCCTTTATCGTGGTTGACCCTGGCGCCTGAGGCGGCGCTGTTCCTCGATCGTGTCGAGCCGCTGCGCGTTGCCCGGCAGCAGCTCCGTCCCATCCGACCGGACGATCTTCCGGAAGAACATCCGCGGCGAGTTCGTGTGCGTCGGATTGCCGGTAACCGTGACCCTCTCACCCGCCTTGAGCGACTCCGCTGTCCAGCCGAATTCCGACAGATTCAACCGTCCGGCGAACTCGACGGTCCACTTCTCCAGCTTGCCGCTGTCGTCCGTGACGTCCATGAGCATGAGCGCGTGCGGGTTGACGAAGCGAAACTCGGTGACGACGCCGGCGACGGTGATGACGCGCGCCTCGTCGTAGACCGGCGAGAAGGCATGGTGCGCACTCGCGGCGGACCCGCTCGCCACGAGGGCGAGCAGCGCGGCAACGACCGCGCGCGGCGACGTCACGGCCGCGCTCCCTTCTTGAACTCCGTCGGCACCTCGCACGCATCGTACGGCGCGATCTGCTGCTCCGGCGCCCAGCGCCAGATCTTCCTCAGTACCTGCGGCGCCCGGAAGGTCCGCGGATCGCTGAGCGTGGCTGTCAGGTGCAGCGCGTGTCCGTCGGCGGAGCGCGTATAGCGCTCGACGACGCGCATCTCGGCGCTGTGCTCGCCCATCGCCTGGAGATCCGGCAGCATGATGATGTTCGGCGCGATGCCCGACGTCTCGACGACGAGGGTCGCGCCCTCCCAGCGTCCAACCGAGTGGCCCATCGCGGTCGGCTTCGGCGGCGTGGGCGCGCGACCGTCGAGATGGACCGTCCGCAGGCCGTCCCATTCGCCGTACCGCAGCGTCAGCCGATCCGGCGCCGGCTGGCGGATCTCGAGCTGGTGCGGCGCAAAGATCTGCCGCACCATGCCCCACGGCTCGCAGCGCAGGAAGCCGGGATCGTCGGCCGGGTCGAAGGGATAGCGCTTCCGTGCCGCCGGCGTCAGCTGGTCGCGCAGGTATTCCCGTTCGTAGCGCTTCGCCTCCGCCTGGAGTTGCTGGAACGGGCGCGCGTCGTTGGCGGGGTCGTCGAGCAGCGCGTTGAGCCGCGCGATCCCCGCGTCGGTACAGGCAAAGAAGCAGAAAAGCCCTTCAGGGGTGGTCGGCGGGTCGCTCCACATGCCCTCGAGGCGCGAGGCAGGCGACTGGCCGCGCGCCAGACCGGGCAGGCAGGCCGCCAGGACGAGACCCAACAGGACCCGCCTTCGTCGCGCGGAACGCTTCGGGATCATAGAGCCCTCTGTCGCGTGCGTATTTTACGCCCAGACGCGCTCTCGGACGTTTCTCGCCCGTCGTGATCGGGCCGAGATCATTTCCACCGGGCCGGGCCGCGGCAGTCGGCCAAGACGACGCTCGTCCGCGCGTTCGTGGACGACCGGCGCGGCCGCTATTACAACGGGGATGCGGCCGCCGATCGCCTGGCGACCCAGGAGCGGCAGCTCGACATGAACCGTCCGCGCTGGGCGTTCGACGAGCTACACAAGTTCCGCCGCTGGCGCGCCTTTCTCAAGGAGCTGTCGGACTCGGTCGCTCGCGAGCGGCAGCTCCTCGTCACTGGCAGCGCGCGGCTCGAGATGTACGGCCGCGGCGGCGACTCACTCCAGGGACGGTACCCCCCCATCACCTGCACCCGTTCACCTACGGCGAGCTATGCGGACTCCCCTTCGGCGAGATCGCCGACATGCCGATGCTCCGCACGACTCCGCCGGCGCGTGAACTGGGTGACCTTCTGCGTCTCGGCGGCTTCCCCGAGCCGCTCCTCGCCGGTTCCGATCGGACAGCGGCCCGCTGGCGTCTCGCGTACGGGGCGCGGCTGGTGGAGGAGGAAGTGGCCTCGCTGGAACAGGTGCGAGAGCTCGAACGGATCGAGCTCTTCTTCGATCGGCTCGGTGATGTGGCTGGCGGCATTCTGTCGATTAACAGCTCGATGCCGTCTTTCGCCTGTCACCGTACGGCGGGACGCGGATCAAGGCCGTCAAGAAAGAACAGAACTGTACTTTTGGGACTGGGCCCGGTGCGCCTCGGAGGACGCACGGTTCGAGAACATGCTGGCGCTGCATGTGTTGCGCGCGGTGCACTGGGCGGCCGACGTCGAAGGCGAGAAGCTGCAGCTCCGATATTTCCGCCACCGGGCCGGCCGGGAGGTCGATTTCGTCGTGCTGCGGGGTCGCCGACCATGGTTGGCCATCGACGCCACGCTCTCCGACTCGGAGCTCGCCCCGGGCCTGCGCTATTTCGTCGAACGCGCGCGCCCGGACTTCGCGTTCCAGGGCGAAGCAGCAGCGAGGCTGCCGATTCCAGCTGAAAAAGAAACGCGCCAGGTATAGGATGCGGCCACGTCCAGGAGGCAGAGATGACACGACTTTCATGGCGGTGGGCGGGCACGCTCACGACGCTCGGCGCAGTCCTGGTAACCGTCGGACTCACCCAGACGTCGATCGCGGCGCAGGGAACCGAACGGAAAATGGAGGACGAATTCCTCAACATCAAGTCGTACAGGGGCCAGCCGGCGGACCATCTGATCCCGACGATGGTGTATTTCGAGGCGGCCCTTGGAGTGGGCTGCCCGTACTGCCACGATAACGACGCCGCGAAGCGCGAGCTCGACACCAAGCCGCAGAAGGACATCGCGCGGCGCATGATCGAAATGGTGAACGCGCTCAACAAGAGCTCGTTCGGCGGCGCTCCGCGCGTCACCTGCTTCACGTGTCATCAGGGCCGCCCGACGCCCATCGGCGTGCCGAACGTCGTCGGCCAGCCGCTCCCGCCCGCGCTCGGCGAGGACTATCTGGCCAACCTCCCGCCGGCTCCCCCGGTCCCGAACATCGATGCGGGCCAGGTGCTCGACAAGTACATCGCCGCCTCGGGCGGCGCCGCGGCGCTGCAGAAGACGCCGAGCCTGGTGGCCAACGGCACCATGACGCAGCGCCGGATAGGCCGTCCGTTCCCGGCGCAGCAGGTCGAGATTTCATCGAAGGCGCCTGGGATGCAGCTCATTGCGACCCGCGCGGGACAGGCCGACAATCTGGTGGCCTACGGCCTCATGGGCCGGTGGGCAAAGGCCGGCAACGGCGCGCCTCGCGACCTGCGCCGAGGCGAAGGCGACGCCACCGTGCTCGAGGACGTCTTCAACCTGCCGGCGCAGATCAAGACGATTCTGATGGAACCACGGATGGATCGACCCGAAATCGTCATGGGCCGCGAGCTCAACGTGGTGAGAGCACGCATGCCGAACCTGCCGCTCGTCAAGCTGTACTTCGAGAAGGAAAGCGGCATGCTGCGCCGAATCGTCTACAACCAGGATTCGGCGGCTGGCCCTTACCCGACGCAGGTGGACTACAGCGACTTCCGCGACGTGGGCGGGAGGAAGGTGCCGTTCATCTGGATCGTCTCGCAGGTGCGCAATCGCGAGTTTACCTGGGCGATGCAGAACGTGCGCGCGGTGGCGGTGGAGGAGTCCAAGTTCGCCCGGCCGCCGGCGGCGACAGCCGCCCGCTAGCGTTTCACTCCGGCCGAGGGGCTCAGTATCTACTGAGCCCCTCGGTCAGCTCGATCGACGTGCCCCACGGATCGACGAGAACCGCGGTCGCAATCGGGTCGCCGGGATTCCTGCGATAGGGCTGCACGAACTTCTCGCCGCTCGCCTCGAGCTTCCGGACGAACGCCTCGAGGTTGCGCACTTCGAAGCCGACGTGGTCGAGCATCCGTCCTTTCGTGGGCACCGCCCTTTCGTCGACGTCGAGGAAGTTGAGGTTCATTCCCGGGAGGTCAGCGGCCAGATAGACGGTCTGCGCCGTGCCGTCGGTGCGCGGGGAGCCGCGCCGCGTGCCGGGCACGGCGCCGAATGTCTTCACGTACCACGCCTTGGCGGCGGCCGACCCGCCTTTCGGCAAATACAGATGGAAGTGGTGGGTTGACAGCGGACCGGCCAGCCGACGGCTCAGGCGCTCGGCGACGGCGTCGCGGCGGCCCTCGTCGAGATGGAATGGCACGTTCTCGGTGCCGTCGTGAAACAGTTCGATCCGCTCGTCTTCGGGCGTCAAGATGTTGCCGATCGGCGAGCCGGGATTCTGGGGCAGGACGCGCACGCCGAGCGACCGGAACCTCGCGAGCGCCTTCGGGATGTCCGGCAGCCTGAAAGCGATGTGATTGACGACCGACCCTTCGCTGACGCCGGACGGCGCACCGCGATCGAGAAAGATGAAGACCTCCGGGAGCTTCAGCGCCTCGCGGCTGCCGATCTTCACCGGCGTCGCGCCGAACTCGATCCAGAATTTCCGGTTCGCCTCCACGTCGCGCACGACGTAGTGGAAGTGGCCCATCGAGACGCCCATCGCGTTCGGCGATGCGAGCTGCGCGCTGGCGGGCACCGCAGCCAGCGCAACGACGACCGCGGCACCGACCACGCGGCCTGCACTCATGGCGTTATCCGGGAGGAAGAGTGGGCTGCGTCGCGCTCCCCTTCGGTGCACGCCCACTCCCAGAACTCCTCGTCCGGCATCCGCCGGTGCGCGACGCGCAGCGTCCACGGCCGCGTGAACACCTTCTCGTCCGTGATGGTGGCTTCGTAGGTCAGCGTCTTGGCGTCGACGAAGATGAAACGCTCGACGATCCGCGCGTTGTCGGTGAAGAAATCACCGACGACGTCGAGCCGTGCCTTCGCCTTCAGGTTCGTCGTCTCGATGACGAGCGTGTTGCCTTCCCAGCGGCCGCGTCCGTCGCCCATCCAGAGCTTGATATCGGCGCCGATATGCGGACGGCCGTCGAGCGGGACGACGCGAAAGGCGTGATACTCCTCGAAGACGAAGATGACCTGGCCGGGGGGTTGGAGAATGCGAAACGTCGGGAAGTAATAGAGGCGCGGACTGCCGGACACGAAGCAGCGCGTCTGGGTGTCGAGATGCTCAGGCCGCGTCGGATTCTCGTAGTTCGCTTCGAGGTTCTTGCGCAGCGCCGCCGCCCACGGCTGATACGGAATATGGCCGTCGGGCGGGTCGACGATGCGGCTCGGGTTGTTGCTGACCGGCCCGCCAATGCGCTCGGCGAAGTCGGCGGCGCCGCTCTTGGCGGGATCGAGCGAATGCGTGCCGGCAATGATCGGCCGCCACGAGCCCTGCACGTCCGGCTGGTCGTCGGACCGCCTCGCCCGCTCCTGCGCAGCCGGCGAGGCCGCCAGCGCCAGGAGCGCCACACCAACACCCACTGCGTTCACTGTATGCGGCATGATCACAGTCCCGGATACGGATAGTACTTCTCCCATTCGAACGCGTAGCAGTCGAAGTCGAGCAGCTGAAAATTCGGTTCCGTGCGGCGGTACAGCAGCATCCGGATCGTCCACGGGCGTGTGAACACCTTCGGATCCTCGATCGTCGCCTCGTAGCGAATGTGGTCGGCACCCATCGGCGTGTAGCGCTCGACGACATGGAGCGCCTCGCTGTGATAGTTGCCCGTGCGATCGAACCAGGTGTTCGGCGTGAAGTGCACGACGTCGACGACGAGCGTGTCGCCTTCCCAGCGGCCGCGCGAATCGCCCATCCACCACTCGATCGGCCCGCGCGGATGCGGCGTGCCGTTCGTGTAGATGTAGCGGATCGCATGGACGTACTCGTAGAGGATCGTGGTGACGTCGGGCATCTGCACGATCTGAAACGGGAACGGCATGTAGGTGATCCGGGGCACGCCAGGCAGATAGCAATGCGCCTCGGTGTCGCGCGTGGCGCGATTGGCGAAGTTCTCCTGCTTCCTCGCGAGCGCCTCGGGGCGATACGGAATCTCATCGCCCTCGACGACGCCGAAGCCGGCGGGACCGTCCGTGCTCGCGGAGTGGGACAGCAGGTTGTCGTTCGCGGTGCCGAACGCCTGCCAGATGCCCGAGAGGTCGGGCTTGCCGTCAGGCGTCCGCGGAATGGGTCTCGTCTGCGCGTCTGCGAACGCGTGCACCAACGCGAGTGCCGCCACGAGAAGAAGAAAGCCGCCGCTCCGGACCCGCATGAACCAGCCGTAGTGTAGTCGAATTCACGAGCCCTGCCCCATCGCCGCCCGCCACGGCCTGCTGCCGCCGGGATTGAGCGACAACGCGCGTTCGAGGCCGACGAGCACGAGGTCCGGCAGCACGACGTCGAAGAGTGCCTCGCGCTCGAACAACCGACAGAATCCCCCTGTCGCGACGACGAGCGCGGGCTCGCCGTGAAACACCCGCTCGCGAATCTCCCGCGTCAATCCTGCGATCGCCGCACGGTTGCCGAAGTACAGCCCCGACTGGATGCACTCGACGGTCGACCGTCCGACGAGCTCCTCCGTCGGCACGATCTCCACGTTCGGCAGCCGCGCCGTGTTCTGCTCCAGCGCCTCCATCTGAATCCGCAGTCCCGGCAGGATGATGCCGCCGAGGTGCTCGCGGCCCGTCCGCACGATGTCGATCGTGGTCGCCGTTCCGAAATCGATGACGATCAGATTGCGCTCGGCATACAGGTGCGTGGCCGCGATGGCGTTCGCAATCCGGTCGGCGCCCACGTCGAGCGGATTCCGGTACCGGATCTTCAGGCCCGTCCGGACGCCCGCCTGCAGGATGAACGGATCGAGTCCGAAGTACTTGCGGCAGCAGCTCCGCAGCGAATAGAGCACTTCGGGGACGACAGAGCAGCACGCAATCTGCTCGACCGCCGAGGGATCGCCGCCGTTCTCGCGAAGAACACCGCGCAGGAAGAGCCCGAGCTCGTCGGAAGAGGTCTGCGGGCGAGACGGTTTGCGGAAACGGATCGCCAGCGCACCGTCGGCGAACAGTCCGCCGAAGATCTGGCTGTTTCCGATATCCAGCGTGAGAATCATCGCTGTTGCGGCAGCGGGACGTTGTCGATCAGACGGACGCCCCCGAGGCGCACGGCTCCGAGTCGGCGTCCGTCCCGTTCCGCGACGTAGTCGACGGCGAATCCGGCCTGGCCGAGCACGCGGGCGGCGGCGTCAGGAGACGGGCACGAGGACAACGCCCGGTGGAACTGCGGCGCCTTCAGCCGATCGGAGGGCGACAACAGCCGGTTGCGCGAGCTGAGCGCGAGCCCGTCCGCCTCGCGGACGGTGGCGCAACCGACGATGGCGGTCGGAAGGAAGAAGGCGTCCGCCAGGCCGCGGACGAGGCTCAGCTGCTGCCAGTCCTTCTCGCCGAAATAGGCGCGGTCGGCGGCCGCAAGCTGCAGGAGCTTCAGCACCACGGTCAGCACGCCGTCGAAATGCCCCGGGCGACAGGCGCCCTCGAGGACTTTCGAATGCTCGATCTCCGTCACGCGGTACCGAAAACCGTCCGGATACAGATCCCGTTCGCCGGGCATCAGGACGAACTCCACGCTTTCGTCTCGAAGCATCGCCAGGTCTTCCTCGACCGTGCGTGGGTACCGGCCGAAATCGCCCGGCTCGTCGAACTGCGTCGGGTTGACGAAGATGCTCACCAGCGTGCGATCGTTCTCCCCCCGGCTCCGCCGCACCAGCGAGAGATGACCGTCGTGCAGCGCGCCCATCGTCGGCACGAAGCCAAGCGTCCCGCCGGCGCGGATCTGCGTACGACGCTCGTCGCGCCACGCGGGAAGGCTGTCGAAGACCCGCATCACGAGTAGCTCTCTTCCAGCGTGGGGAACGCCCCCTGCTTGACGTCGGCGTCGTACGCGTCGAGCGCTTCGGCGAGCAGGCGCTGGCCGTCACAGTAACGCCGCACGTAGCGCGGGCTGATGGTTGTATCCAGCCCACACACGTCGTGCAGCACGAGCACCTGCCCGTCCGTTCCGCCTCCAGCGCCGATCCCGATCGTCGGAATCGTCAATTCCGACGTGATGCGGGCGGCCAGGTCGGCCGGCACGCACTCGAGCACGATCGAGAAGCAGCCCAGATCCTGGAGCGCGTGCGCCTGGCGCAGCAGCGTCGCGGCGTCGCGCGCATTCCGTCCCTGCACGCGGAAGCCGCCGAACCGGTTGACGGACTGCGGCGTCAGGCCCAGGTGTCCCATGACGGGCACGCCGGACTCGACGATGTGTCGAATGACGCCTTCGTGGCCGTCGACACCTTCGAGCTTGACCGCGTGGGCGCCGCTCGTGACCAGCGCGCCGACGGCACGCATCGCGGCAGGAATACCCTTGCGGAAGGACAGAAACGGGAGGTCGGCAATCACGAACTTCCCGCCGGCCGCCCGAACGACGGCGCGGGTGTGCAGGGCCATCACGCCGACGGTCGCGGTCACGGTCGTCGGCTGCCCGTGGATCACCATCTCCGCAGAATCGCCGACGAGAATGGCGTCGACGTTCGACTGGGCGACGACCCGGGCCGACCAGGCGTCGTATGCGGTGACGATCGAGATCTTCCGGCCCTCCGCCTTGAAGCGGGCGAACTCATGGACGCCGTTCATAGGCGCACCGGGAAGATGGAAGGGATGACGAGCGCGGCGAGAGCGGTGCGGAATACAGGTACCTGTCGCATGGATCAGGTCCTCCGAGCGAGACGCGTTTACGAAGCGGTCACCGCGGTCGCCGTTCCCGGGGAATCGGCGCCGCTACATCATCATAACGTGGGTCAGTGCATGCGCGTCACTGCGTGCGCCGGTAGTGCGTCGTCGTCGTACGCGGTGCGACCTTCATCGTCTTCATCTTCTTGATGTACTCGGGATAGAGCGTTTCGGCGCCGCCGAGGGCGGCCTCGAACGGAATCCCGTATTCGATCGCGAAGTCGTGCAGCGCGTCGTTCTGGCCGGGCAGGAAGTTCGGCACCTTCCCCGCCGGCACAATGGTTCCCTCCGGCGTGATTTCACACGGGAATGGCGGAATGACCTGGTTGGGATCGAGAATCCAGCTCGATTCACGAATGTAGGGCTGCGTCAGATACAAGGGGTCGTGGATGATGAAGACGATCGTCAGCAGATTCCCGTACCGGTGCATGCGCGTGGTCACTTCGGCCTTGGGACTCTTCGGCACGCCGTTGCGCGAGAGATAGGCCTCCTTGAGGTGCGTCGTTCTGTAGACGAGCGTGTTGCGCTCCCACCATCCCGTCGAAAAGCCCGACCACTTGTGGGGCGCATTGGGTGACGGATGCGGCCGCCCATCCATGTAGATCACCTGCTCCGGCTCCTGCCACCAGACGTGCAGGCGCAGTCCGACCGGCTGCCGTGTTTCGGGGTCCAGCTCGTTCGAGATGCGCAACTGCGACACGGAGACGCGCAGTCCATGGTCGATCGGGTGCGGGCGGCAGAGGTTCTCCGGCAGATCGAGCTGGTCGGGATGCCAGGTCTCCGCCCGGAGACGCCCCTGCTCGTTGAGCGGCATGCCGGTGTAGTCGCCGATATCCATGTGCGTGTTGTAGACGCGCGGCGACCATTCGCCGGTGAAATCGACCCGCGGGGGCGCGAACGCGAACTGGGCGCTCGCCGGCGCGGCGGCGAGCACGAACAGCACGAGCAGCAGCATCGATCTCATGTCGTCACCTCGGTCAGCGCGGTTCGTCGGCGCGGCACTCCGTGGGATCCCAGCCGGTCGCGTCCGGCAGCTTCTTGAAATGCGCGTGCATGATGAGCGGCTCGACCAGATACTGGGGATCGGTCACGACCGTCGTCACCACGAGCCACGTGTTCTTCGTGTACGGATCTGAAAAGACGTCGAAGTACTCCTCGAGCAGCGCGTTGCTGCTGTACGGAATGCCGTTCTTCTGCAGATAGCCCGTCCGCATCCGCGTGGTCGTCACCTTCAGGTAGTCCGGTTCTTTCCGCTGGGCGGGAAGCACGACCACGTGCCCCTTGGCGTCCTGCGCCGGACCGCCGAAGCCGTCGCGGCGGTCCCGCGGCTCGCCGCCGCCCCACATCGCGCTCGAATAGCCCTGCCAGGTCGGCTCGTGATTCATCGGCGGCGACCCAGCGAAGCGGAACAGACGCGTCTGCTTGCCTGAATCGGTCTCCAGGCGCAGCGTGTTGTCGTCCTGCCAGGTAATGTGGAGCCGACCGGGAATCTGCAGGAGCCCGACGGCGCCGTACGACCGGCAGGCCTCACCCGTCGCCTGATCTCTCGCCGGGTCCCACTCGGCGGCGACCCTGCGGCCCTCGGGGTTGAGCGGCACCATCTGATAGTCGTTCTTGTCGGGCACCAGCATGCGATAGCGCCACTTCTCGGTGACCTCCGACACCCAGTAGCCGGTCATGTCGAACGCCGCGCCGGCCTTGGCGGTTGGCGGTGGCGCGTTCTGTGGCGCCCCACCGCGCCCCTGCCCTTCGACGTACGGCGTCAGCGCCACCAACGCCGCCGCAGCCAGCAGCACGACTCGACCTCCCATGGCTCTCCTCACTCCACGTTGGCGGCGGGACCCACCCACTTGAACCCATCGGCCGGCCGCTCGACGGTGTGAAGCAGCATCTTGTGATCTTCCGCGATGCGCCCGGGAATGCCGGTGATGATGAGGCGGTCGCCGGGACGGAGCGTCGACTGCGACAGCCCGCTCTCGGTCAGCTGCTGGGGCGCCGCACCTTCAATCACCCAGATGTGCTTCTGTCCCTTTTCGTCGGCCGCCTCGACGCGCATGAACGAATGCGGGTTGCGCCACAGGAATTCCTTGAGGATGCCATCGATCTTGACCGACTTGCCGATGAGATACGTGGCCGCCACGGAATGATGCGCAAAGGCCAGGCTGCTGCCGATCCACAGCGTCGCAGCGGCCAGCGAGACGACGACGAGCGCTCTGTACGTCATGGAATCGCTCCTAGTTGCTTCCATTGGTGCCCGGCTTGCTGGTCATGCTCCGGTACGCGGCCTCGACGAACATCTCCGTCGTCCAGCTGCCGGTCGTCCGCCCGTAGATCGGATCGAAGTCGCGCGTCGGCCGCGCGGCCTTCACCTGCTCGAGCGTCATGCCGCGTTTGATCATGTCCTGCAGCCGGTCGCGGACGATGTAGACCATCTGGTGATACGTGGCGAGATCCGCCGCGTCGGCGATCCGCCCGTGGCCCGGGATGATCATCGTGCCGCCTTCCTGGTGGTCGGCAGGAATCGTCATTTGCTTCACGCGGAACAGTCCGTCGACGATCGCCTGGAGGCTGCCGCCGTTCTTCACGTCGATGACCGGATAGGACGACGGATCGAAGAGGTCGCCCGTGCTGATCACGTCGGCCTTGCGGAACAGGACGACGCTGTCGCCGTCGGTCGTCGCCGGCTGATGGAAGATCTGAATCGCCTCCCCGTTGAACGCCAGATTCTTCAGCGGGACGGCGTACGTGTCGTTGGGCCACGCCGTTTCCGGGATCGGCGGCTTGAGATTGCGATCGCTCATCCGCTCGAGGAGCGTGGTGTAGCCGATGATGAAGACGCGCGCCTGCGCCGCGCGGGCAATCGCGAGCGGCCGCCCCGCCCGTGCGAAGTAGTCGTTGCCGCCGAAATGATCGGGCCGGTCGCTGGTGTTGACGATATACGTGACCTGCCCGCGCGACAGCTTCCGGATCTCCGCCGCCACCTGCTCGCTCATGGCCGCCGTGCCGGAATCGACCAGCAGGATGCCATCCTTGCCCACCTGCACCGTGATGTTGCCGCCCGCACCCGCGAGCATGTGGATATTTCCCTGCACGTGCAGCAGTTCGAGACCCGACTGCGCGCGCGGCTGGACGCCAGCCAGAAGGATGGCCGCCGCGAGACATAACTTCTTCATCACGGGGCAGATTGTAACGCCAAACGGAGAGGCCCACTCTTCCGGCCATCGTCGAGGAACGCCCTGGCCGGAGCGCCGTGCCCGGTACGTAGGGAGGTGCGGCGGCGTGCCTGGCCGAGTGGCTGCGTCCGCACTATGTGCGCGCGAGCGCCGCTTTCACACGTGCGGGCGTGAACGGGACCTGCCGCAGCCGAATGCCTGCGGCATGGAAGACCGCGTTGCCGATCGCGGCGGGGGCGGGATCGGTCGCGATTTCTCCCAGTCCCTCGCTGGTAACATCCGGCTCGTCCAGCAGGACCGTCTCGACGACAGGGACGTCGGGAAAGCGCAGGATCGGGTACGAGGTCCAGTCGAGACTCGTCACGCGCCCGCCCCCGAACGCCACCTCCTCGAACAGCGTCCGGCTGAGCCCCTGCAGAAACGCCCCTTCCACCTGATGCCGCATCCCGTCGGGATTCACGATGCGGCCGCACCGCGCGGACACGAACGCGCGCGTCACCCGGATGACGCCCGTATCGAGGTTCACGTCGACATCCGCCACCGCTGCCGCCTGCCGTGTCGCGAAGCAGATACCGCGGCCGGACACGATTCCCGACGTCGGGCGAGACGCGCGACGCGCTGTCTGGGTCTGCCACCGCGCTGCGTCCGCCACGGCGCGCAGCAGGCGGATCGCCCGTTCGTCTTTCACGTGTCGCAGCCGGAATTCCAGCGGATCCGCCCCCGCCTCGGCGGCCAACTCGTCGATGAACGACTCGATCGCAAACGTGTGCTGCACGCCGCCTGGCGAGCGCAGATACACCGCGCGGAGGACCTCTTCGACGTAGTGCCCAATCGCGCGATCGTTCTCGAACTCGTACGCGTGATTCCCTTCGCCACCGGAGAGCCGGTCCCAGCCAGGGTGGCCACCCATGAGGCGCCACGCGAGCAGGTTGCCGACTTCTGCCGCCGAGTGACTCGGACTCCATGTTTCCAGCTCGAAGCCGAGCACATGGCCCCTCACGTCGAGGGCCCCGCGCAGATCCATGACCATCGGCGGGCTCTTCGGCTCCCAGCCGTGCTCGTCCTGCCGCGTCCATTGCACCCGCACCGGACGTCCCACGGCGCGTGACAGCACCGCGGCATCGGCTGCCGCGTCGTCGCAGGCCTGCCGGCCGTACGACCCCGACCCCTCGCTCCAGATGACCCGCACGTCCTCGACCGGCACGTCCAGCATCCGCGCGAGGTCGCGCCGCGTCTGCTGGACCCACTGCGACGACGACCAGACGGTGATCTGACCTGGCCGTACGTCAGCTACCGCGCACGATGGTCCGAGCATCGCGTGGTTCTGCACCGGCCACTGGTAGCTGGCCTGCAGCACCCTTGGTGCGCGCGCAAACACGGCGTCGACATCTCCGCGGTTGCGCGTCGCGGTCTCGATTTGCTTGGCCGCTTTCAGCCACCGACCGGCGTCCGTGGAAATCGGCATCGACCCGGACGCATCCCGCCACTGCGCCTTCAGCTGCCGCGCCGCGAGCGCCGCCTGCTCGTCCCGCTCCGCCACCACCCCCAGGAAATTGCGCACCCGCACGACTTGGATCAGTCCCGGCACGTTGCGGACCGATCCTTCGTCGACCCGCACCAGCGTGGCGCCGATCGCCGGCGGACGCACCACGCGCCCGTGCACCATCCCCGGCACCCGCACCGTGTGCACGTATGGATGCGTCCCGGTCACCTTTGCGGGTACGTCCCGCCGCGGAACCGACCGCCCCACATACCGGAACTCACGCGTCTTGAGCGCCGCCGTCCCTTCGAGCAGCGGACCCCGCCCATCGGTTCGCGGTGCGTCCCACCCTGGGTACTGAATCGTCGCCTGTGTCACCTTCATCCGGCGGTCGAAGCGCCGGCCTGTTAGGAGCGCGCCATACGTCGCCTGGCGCCCGGGATCAGCCGCCACACGCACCACACCGTCACGCACCACCAACCCCGCCACGGGCGTCTTCAGCCGTTCTGCCGCCAGTTCCAGCAGCACCTGTCGCGCCTCCGCCGCGGCGGCTCGTAGCGGCAGCAGTCCACGATTGATATTGGAGCTTGCCGTGGACTTCCCCTGGTCGGGCGTCAGGCCGGTGTCGCCCATGACGATCGTCACCGACTCGTAGGGCACCTCGAGCTCGTCGGCCAGGACCTGCGCGAAGGCCGTCTGGACACCCGTGCCCATGTCGATGCGCCCGGTGTAGATCGTGACGCGGCCATCGGCTCCGATGGCCAGCCAGGCGTCCACCTCCGCAGGATTCATCGAAGGACGCGCCGGCGCCGAAGCCAGCGCCGCCGACTGTGCTGCGGCCGCGGGACGCCACGTCACGCCGACCATCAGCAGGCCGGCGCCCGTCGCCAGAAACCCGCGCCGTCCGAGCGCGGTCATGCGTACCTCCCATCGCGGATGACCGTCGTCTCCGCCACGGGCGCGCCGCCCGCCGCCCGTTTCACCGCCGCCAGAATCTCGAGATGCGCGCAGCACCGGCATAGATTGCCCGCGAGCGCCCGTCGGATTTCCGCATCGGTCGGCCGAGGGTTTCGATCGAGCAGCGCTTTGGCGCTCATCACCATGCCGCTGATGCAGTACCCGCACTGCGCCGCCTGCGTGTCGACGAACGCCTGCTGCAGGGGATGCAACCGCTCCGGCGTCCCCAACCCCTCAACCGTCAGCACCGCCCGCCGGCCCACGCGCGATACGGGTGTCTGGCAGGAGCGCACGGCTGCGCCATCGAGCAGCACCGTGCAGGCGCCGCACTGTCCCAGTCCGCACCCGAACTTGGGACCCGTCAGCGCCAGATCGTTCTGCAGGACCGTCAGCAGCCGTGTCTGTGGATCGACGTCCACAGTCGCCATCTGCCCGTTGACCTGCAGCACGTATCGCATCGATTCCTCCTGCCCGTGCGCGCGGGGCGCATTGTACGACCGTCTCTGCAGATATGCTTACGTCCATGTCCGACACTCGCGGCACCCGCTCAGGAGGGCGGATTCTCGTCGACGCACTGCGCCTGCACGGCATCGATCGGCTCTTCTGCGTCCCCGGCGAAAGCTATCTCGACGTGCTGGACGCGCTGTACGACACACCCGAGATCGCGGTCGTCGTCGCGAAGCACGAAGGCGCCGCGGCCAATATGGCGGAAGCGGACGGGAAGCTGACGGGACGGCCGGGGATCTGTTTCGTCACCCGCGGTCCCGGCGCGACGCACGCGAGCGTCGGCGTCCACACCGCGTCCCAGGATTCGACGCCAATGATCCTGTTCGTCGGCCAGGTGCAGCGCGATGTGCGCGGCCGCGAAGCGTTCCAGGAAGTCGAGTTCCGGCAGATGTTCGCGCCGCTTGCCAAGTGGGTCGCCGAGATCGAGTCGGCCGACCGGATTCCGGAGTACGTGCTGCGCGCGTTTCAGACCGCGACCGCCGGTCGCCCCGGACCCGTCGTGCTGGCACTGCCGGAGGACGTCCTGGCCGAAGAGTCATCGGCCGCCGACACGCAACCGTTCCGAGCCGTACAGACAGCGCCGCCCGACGCCGACCTCGCGCTCGTACGCGCAGAGCTGGAGCGCGCGACGCAGCCGCTCCTGATTGTGGGCGGCTCGTGCTGGTCCGATGAGGGGTGCGCCGCGCTCGCTCGCTTCGCCGAGGCGAACGCACTGCCGGTGCTGGCCTCCTTCCGCCGCCAGGATCTCATCGACAACGACCACGCCTGTTATGCGGGGCATCTCAGCCTCGGCATGCCACCGCACCTGCAACAGCGCCTGAAGACGGCGGATCTGATCGTCGCGCTCGGCACGCGTCTCGGCGACATCGACACGATGACCTACTCGCTGCTCCGGCCGCCGCGCCTGGCCGCGCGGCTCGTGCACGTCCACCCGGACCCCGCCGAGTTGAATCGCGTCTACCAGGCCGACGTGGCGATCGCCGCCTCGCCGTCGCTGGCCGCCGTCGGCCTCGCGGCGCTCGAGCCGATCGCGGCGCCGCGGTGGCGGGCCTGGACCGAGTCGGCGAGGCAGGAGTACGAGAAGTTCATCAAGGTCCCCGAGGCCGGGCCGCGGCGCGGCGTCGACCTGGCGGTGGTCATCCGCCATCTCGCGGCGCATCTCCCGCCGAACGCCATCGTCGCAAACGGCGCCGGCAACTTCACCGTCTGGGTCCACCGGTTCTTCACGTATCGGCAGCCGCACACCGAGCTCGCGCCGACGAGCGGCTCGATGGGGTACGGCTTCCCGGCTTCGATTGCCGCAAGCCTGCGGCATCCCGATCGCGTCACGGTCTGCGTCGCTGGCGACGGCGACTTCCTGATGTATCCGCAGGAGCTCGCGACCGCCGCGCAGTACGGCGCCCGCGTCATCGTGCTCATCGCCAACAACGGCTTGTACGGGACGATCCGCATGCACCAGGATCGCCGCTTTCCGGGACGCATCTCGGCGACCGAGCTGGAAGGACCGGACTTCGTGGCGCTCGCGGAGTCGTTCGGCGCGCACGCCGAACGCGTGGAGACCACCGATGCGTTTGCGTCGGCGTTCGAACGCGCGTGCTCCGCTGGACGGTCGGCGGTGCTGGAACTGGTGATGGACCCGCGTCAGATCACGCCGGACCGGCGGCTGAGCGCCTGAGCCGCCGCCGGCTGCATCGTGGGCGCCAGCTGAGGCTCGACAACTGATTCGAGCTCACGTCCGCGCGTCTCGGGCAGCATGGCCGTCGCGACCAGCACCAGCATGTAGGCGCAGGCCGCACAGAGTCCCATTGCCGTGCCGAGGCCGAAACCGGCGGCCAGCATGCCGACGATCATCGGCACCAGCGATCCCACCGCCCGGCCGGTGTTGTACGAGAATCCCTGACCCGTCGCGCGCACCCGCGTTGGGAAGAGCTCCGCAAACGTGGCACCCATTCCCGCGATGATGCCCGACTGGAAAAAGCCGAGCGGAAACCCGAGGAGCAGCGCGGCCGTGGGACCGAGCGGGAGCAGCGTGTACGACGGAACGACGATGGCCGCGGCGCACGCCATGATGACGAACGTCTTACGGCGGCCGAGCCAGTCGCTCAGATGCGCGCTGATGAGGTAGCCGAGAAACGATCCACAGATGTTGAAACCGAGGTACGCGCCGGTCCCGAGCACCGAGAGATTCCGCACGGTTCTCAGGTACGTCGCGAGCCACGTCAGCGTCACGTAGTTGCCGCCGAGGCCGCCGGCGGCGAGCATCGACGCGAGGATCGTGCGGCGGCGCAGGCCGCGGCCGAAGATCTCGAGGAACTGCAGCCGGCGAGGCTCCGACGTCGCCCGCATCTCGCGAAAGAGCTGCGGCTCCTCCACGTAGCGGCGGATCCAGAGGACGAAGAAAGCCGGCAGGAGCCCAAGGAAGAACAGATAGCGCCACGCCATTTCCGGCGGCGCCACACTGAACACGACAGTGAACAGGAGCACGGCGAGCCCGTAGCCGACGGACCAGCCGCTCTGCACGCTGCCAACCGCGCGGCCGCGGATCCGTTTGTCGATCACTTCGCTCATGAGCACGGCGCCAGCCGCCCATTCGCCCCCGAAGCCGAGCCCCTGCATGCTCCGCGTGAACAGCAACTGCTCGAAGGACTGCGTGAACCCCGAGAGGAACGTGAAGAAGGCAAACCAGAGGATGGTGAGCCGCAGCACCGCGGCGCGCCCGAACCGATCGGCGAGGATGCCGGCCAGCCATCCGCCAAGCGACGAGAACAGCAGCGCGGCCGTCCCGAGCGTGCCCGCCTCGCTCTGCGACAGGCCCCAGACCGCGATGAGCGTCGGCATGACGACGGCGTACATCTGGACGTCCATGGCGTCGAGCGCCCAGCCGGTGAAGCAGGCCCAGAAGGTGCGCCGCTCCCGCACGTTCATGCTCGAGAACCAGTTGGCCATGGCGACGTATTGGACCACGGCACCGGGCGTGTTTCAACCGTCGTGCGGCGCGGAGTGGGATTCCGGGCGCGCGGCCGCTCAATAGACCGCGCAGATGTGATCGCCCCGCTGGAACGGGCGCGAATCCGGCATGCCGCTACTCGGCACTGGACGCATGGATGCGGGCGATCGTGCGCTCCGCCTCGTCGGGTCGAGCGACCCGCGTGGCCGCGATCTCGGGCTCCTCGTAGAACGGGTTGGTCAGCAGAATAGGACCCTCGACACGGACGACGGCGGGGGACATGTACAGCGTACAGACGTGATCGCCTTGCCGATAGACGAGACGCGGTAGACGTAACATCCGCCACAATCTAGGCGGAGGGGCGCGGGTCCGCACAAGCCGAGCATTTGCGGCGAATCTCATCCGTGGTCTACTGGGACGCTTTCCCGGCACCCTCGGCTTCATCGGGCAGGAGCTGCTGGTCGACGGCGCCAACGACGTCTTCCCGGTGATGGGATTCGCCGTCGTCATCGCGTCGGCGCTGACCGGCCTGGCCGTGCTGCGGATGTACTTCTCGCTCTTCTGCGGCCGTTCGGACGTGCGCGCGCATCCCACCCTGCGGCTTGGACTGACGCCACGCGAAGCGTGGACCTTCGTGGCGCTCGTTGTCGCGCTGATTGGGCTGGGACTTGTCCCTCGCCCGCTCGTCGATTCGCGATTTGCCGCCAGCGAAGAGATTCTGCGGCTGCGGCAGGAGCTGGTGTCGAGCAACTGATGTCGGATCGATTCCAGCTTGGTCTCGACACATTTGGCGACGTCACCGTCGACGCAGACGGCGCGCTGCACGCTCAGGCGCATACGCTTCGCGACGTCGTAACCGAAGCGGTCCTGGCCGAGCAGGTCGGCGTCGATGCGTTCGCCGTCGGCGAGCACCATCGGCGCGACTTCTCCATTTCGGCGCCGGAAGTCGTCCTGGCCGCGATCGCCACGCGGACCGAACGGATGCTGCTCGGCTCTGCAGTGACGGTACTCAGCACGGACGACCCGGTTCGCGTCTTCGAGCGCTTCTCGACGCTGAATGCGATTTCCAACGGCCGCGCGGAAGTCATCCTCGGGAGAGGCTCGTTCACCGAGTCGTATCCGCTGTTTGGATTCGACCTCGCACACTACGACGAGCTGTTCGAGGAGCGGCTCGCCCTCTTCGCGGAGCTGCTGAAAGGCGGACCAGTGACCTGGCGCGGCCGGACGCGGCCGCCGCTCACCGGCCAGATGGTGTACCCGCCGATCGAGCGCGGTCGGCTGCGGACGTGGGTCGGGGTCGGCGGAACGCCGCAATCGGTCGTCCGCGCGGCGCGTTATGGTCTGCCGCTCACGCTGGCGATCATCGGCGGGGACCCGCAGCGATTCCGACCGTACGTCGATCTGTACTTCCAGTCACTGGAACAGTTTGGCCATCCGCGGCAGCCCGTCGCGGTTCATTCACCGGGGTACGTCGCCGACACCGACGAGCAAGCGAAGAACGAGCTGTGGCCGCACTACCAGAAGATGATGTCCCGAATTGGCGCCGAACGCGGATGGCCGCCGCCCAGCCGCGCGCAGTTCGAGCGCGAGACCGGTCCGTCCGGTGCGCTGTGTGTCGGATCGCCCGAGACCGTGGCGGCAAAGATCGTCGCCACGGCGAAGGCGCTGGACCTGTCGCGCTTCAACATGAAGTACAGCAACGGGACGCTGCCGCACGACACGCTGCGGCGGAGCATCGAGCTGTTCGGAACGAAGGTTGCGCCGCGCGTCCGCGATGCCCTGTCGCTCGTGGCATAGACAGGGCGGCCGCGCCGTGCTACCGTTCGGTCCCCCAGTGGGTTTGCTCGGGAGGGCGACCATGACCGCTTCTCCGCCCGCCGTCTCTCTCGACGATGCCATCCGTCGCATGTGCGCCGAATATGCGGAAATGCCCGGACTGCGCGTCACGTGTCAGCAGGCGCAGCGCCTCTGGGGCCTTGACGCCGCCACGTGTCTCGAGGCGCTCCTGTTTCTGACCGAAAGTGGATTTCTGTACCAGACGCAAACCCATCTCTTCACGCGACGCTCAGACGGACCTGCGGTGTTTCCGCCCCTGAACATGGCGAAGGCCGATATCCGTCAGGGCGTGTCGCGTCGACGCGCCGTCTGACCAGCCAGCAACGGCGGCTGCAGGCAGCCAGACGTCGAGCCCGACGCCAAGACTGAAGCCGCCGATCGCACCGTAGACGATGCCCGCCGCCACGAGCGGGGTGCTCCATGCGGCGGCCTGCAGACAAACATCACCGTCAGGCCGATCGTGACCGACAACGTCGGGCACGGCAGGATGCCGAACGGCGCTGCGCGCTCGACGTCTCCAAATTCACGAAGGCACAGCTCATCGGATCCGCGATCGACGTCCGCCGGGCGCGCGGCACGAACACCCGTCGCCGGCGGCACGACGGACGCGCTGGCTCACGCCCGCCTGGAAACGTGAATACCGGCGTAGGTGCGAGGTGCGCGCTCGACGATGTGGTGTCGAGACATGCGCTGTGCGGGACCGGACGGGTCTGGAGCGGCGCGGAGGCGCGGATTCGCCGCAGCGAGTTCCGCGCCAACGGCGACGCGTCCGCGCACCGCATGTGGGCGAACGGCCTCACCCTGTACGCGCCGGGCTCGGAGGTTCGCGACAACCGCGTCATCGACAATTCTGATGTCGGGCTCATCATCGGTCACGCGGCCCGCTCGCGAATCGAGGGCAACGTGATCATCCAGAAGACACAGAAAGCCTTTGCGGCAGCTGATGCTCGGCAACTTCGACTCGAGCGACCTCGCCGCGCGTGGCGATGTTCGTGGCCGTGGTGACGGGCAACACGATCGACTGTGGCCCCGAGCGGCCGTGCGTGTTCGGCATTCAGGCGGGCTCCGGTCCCTGATATCGCGCGCGCAGCGTCGTCGGCGGCGAGGTCCGTGACAACGAGGTTCAGGGCGCCAGAGTGGGGATCAACGTCGACGGCGCCGGCGTGCGCCTCGCTCCGGTGGCCGTCTATGCCAACCGCGTCGCCGCCGGACCGCCGGGCGCCTGTTTCACCGACGGCGAGACGCCGATTCCGGCGGGGCGGATGAATATCTCGGTCGTCGATCGCCGGAGCGACGACGCGCCCGCGACGGCGTACCTGTCGCACCCGTGCCGGCTCTGGTCGAGCCTCTCGACTGACGCGCCCTGAGTCCGGTTTGAAGATGAACCGGAGATGGAGGTCTTGCTCTCCGGTCTCTGGTGTTCCTCGGTTTGTCGCGGTGTTTGGACGTTCCTGGACTGACGTTGGACTGACATTCGCTCGTTCATCGACTCCTCCAGCGCTTTGCACTACACTGTAGTGCATGTCGCGAAAGAGTGAAGTCTACACGTGGAGGGTGTCTCCCGAGGCCAAGGCCCGCCTTGAAGAGGCAGCCCGCAGCACGAATCGAAGCGTGGCTCAACTGCTGGACGAGATCGTCGCCGAGCATCTCAGTTCGGGAGGTCAGGCTGGCGAGTCCGAGATCGAGCAGCAGCGCCGGCTGCACTCCCGTGCCGCACGCTGTCTCGGGTCCATCTCTAGCGGGGCCGCGCGCCGCAGTGAGCGAACTCGTGAACTCGTCAGGGCGCGACTGAAGCGACGGCGCGCCGCACGTGCACATTAGGGCTTTGGCCGACACCGGCGCCTTGCTGGCGTGCCTTGATCGCAGCGATCGCTGGCACACGCGATGCCGTGAGGCCTTTGGTCAGCTTCGATTGCCGTTGACCACGTCGAGCGCGGTGCTGACCGAACTCTTTCACCTCCTGGGCGACAACGCGCGCGACGTGGAACTTGCCTGGACGTTCATCCGCTCCGGCGCCGTGACGGTTGTTCCAATCTCCGACCGGGACCTGCCCGACATCGAGGCGCTCATGCGCAAATATCGCGACCGCCCGATGGATTTCGCCGATGCCACGCTCGTCCACCTCGCCCAGCGCGAATCCCTCTCCACGGTCTTCACCATCGACCACGATGACTTCGAGACTTATCGTGTCGGCGGACGTAAACGACTTCGGATCCTCCCGCCTAGATAAGCGAAGCCGTTTCCTTTCAGTTCCGCCCACGATACGGGCTGCCTACGCGGCGTGGCGGAGCTTCCGGACGAGGCGCTGGATACCGGCGTTTCGCGCGGCGAAGCCGACCCCTGAAATGGTTTCCCATCGGGCCCATGCAGACGCCCGCCGGCTCCATAATCGTGAGGGCAAACCTGCTACGCGCGGGAGCTACAGCCACTCACTGGTCTAGCGGGTGCGGCGGACCGCCTTCCCAAGCAGCTCTCCGGGCGCGTCACGCGCGACACCTTCGACCTGTACGAAGCCTTGCGGGACACCCTCCGCGCGCACAACGGCGAGCTATTCACCCGCGGCGCGGAGGCGCTGATTCAGAAGTTGTCGAAGGAGGACCGGCGGGACTTCGAGCTGTTCTTGCAGCGGATCAAACGTGCCCGTCGAGACTAAGCACCGAGGCTACCCAGCGCCTGCTCCGGCCTGACCGACCGCTCGGCCTGGGCGAGCCGCCTGCCCCTCGCGCCGGGGCCCCGAACAGCCTCGCGCCTACCCGCCGTGGCACTTCCCGTCCGAGGCCGCCATGCCCTGGGCGCTACAGTTCGATTTCTTCGCGCCCTCGGCTATCGCTTCTGACAGGGCAGAAAACCAACCGTTGAGGGATGTACCGAGTCCAGTCGCGCCGACGTATGCCACCAGGGCGACGAACGCCGCGATCAGGGCATATTCGATCAGATCCTGTCCCGAATCCAAGCGCCGCCGCCGCCGCAACACGAGATTGCAGAGCTTACCACAGCCCCCGATCCGCAAGGTGTTTGTCGATCCCGACGTCGGCGAGAGTTGGTCGATCGAAAATTGGGTCCGACTCGGACCCAATTTTCTTTGGTCTACCTGCTGGCGCGAGCCCACCGTCTCTCCCATCGATGGATCAGACCCGCCGACCCCCTGCACGCGATTCAACGCCGCAAGGATGTCCGGATCGCCACAAGACCTCACGCGCGTGAGCCGGATCGTCGCAGCGAGAGCGCGCGACCTTCTCAGGCAAGGGCTCGCCTGCGTGCGGTAAGACCGGGATGGCCGTTCGCCGCCGCCCGACCCTGGCGTGGCGGTCAAGCCTGCACGTCCCTCACCCCGAGCGCCTGTGATATTGTCACGGGTCGAAATCGTCATGCGGCCACGGCTATCGTTGTTCGTGCTGCTATGTCTTCTCGTCAGCACCGTGGCCGGTGCGACTGCCCAGCCCGGCGACCTTCAAGCCGTCTGCAAGACCGTGTGGGGCGTCCGCGCCGATGAAACCAATCTGAAGAACATGCCTGCCTCCCTTCCGGCGCCGCCTGCCGGCGCGCGAAGGTGCGGTGCTCGAGAGAGCTTCAGGTCGATTTATTACGTCTGGGCTGTTCCCGACAGCGAGATCTTGGTCTACTGGGAAACGGCGCTGAAGCGCAACGGGTTTCGGACGCAACGCATCGGCACTCGAGGCCGAGAGTCCCTCGATTTCGCGGGTCCCGTCAGAGGGACAATCAGCCTGAGTCGCCGCGGTGGCGGATTCGTACTCGTCGCCGGTCCGTCCTGAGAGCTGACAGCCTCTGCGCTACCGATGGTCCGCATTATTTCAGCGATTGATCGGGCACGAACACACGCGGTGAGATAATCACGTCCCTCTGCAAAGGAGCCCTCATGAAAGCCCAGATCGCACCCGTGCTCGTTGTCGCCTTCGCCGCGCTCGCGTCCAGCGCCGAAGCCCAGAATCCGATGCGCCCCGGCCGCTGGGAAGTGACCATGCAGATGCAGATGCCCAACATGCCGGTGCAGATGCCGGCCATGAAGAGCACGCAGTGCGTGACGCAGGCACAGATCGACGGCCCAGATAAGGCGCTACCGACCGGCCCCCAAAGCAACCCGAATGCCTGCAAGGTGTCGGATTACAAAGTGTCTGGCAACACGGTCACTTGGAAGATGGCGTGCTCCGGCGCGCAGCCGATGTCGGGCACTGGCGAGATGCGCTTCGGCGACGATGCCTACAACGGCACCATGACGATGACGATGGAACAGCACGAGATGACGATGAAGATGTCGGGAAAGCGGCTGGGCGACTGCACGCCGTGAGCGGTCACCGTGAATTCGTTCTGCACGCGTAGCGCGGATCGGTTGTCCCGGCAGCACCCAACGCTGCGCTCAAGCCCGTGCTCTCGACCGCGTCAAATGTGAATCCGAATCGGCCCGGCACAGATCAATGCGCGTCCGACCGTTGAACGATTCGGCCGGACGCATCGGCCACGACGAGCGCCACGGCATCACGTGGCGCGCCCGTTCTCACCATCTGTGCCGAGAGTCGATCGATCTTCGCGACTACCTCCGCCGCCGTCGCGTGCTCGCTAATGCGCGTCGCCTGTCGCGCTTTGTCCGGACCCCAGGGCTGCATGACCCGGAACATGGCGCTATCAGACACTACGGCGCTCGATTTCGGAAATCTCGGCTTCCATCTCCGCTTGGCGCTCGGCTGCCCTTGACCCCAATAGGCCTTCGCTGATGCGGCTCCTCCGCCCACGCGGCAGACTCCGTTCGAATTCGAGCGATCAAATCTTCGACCGACTCAATCAGATCATCGTTCACTGTCGTACCTCTGAATCAATAGAGAGCGCCGTAGGACTCGTAAGGTAAGCGTAGGCTAAGTTCGATGCTTTACTTGGCTGGCAAGAGATCCCGATCGCGCGAATTTGCTAGGAAAAGTTGGAGGCGCCGTCCGGATTTGAACCGGAGATGGAGGTTTTGCAGACCTCTGCCTTACCACTTGGCGACGGCGCCGATCAGGAAGTCAGAAGGTGGAAGTTGGAGCGGGAAACGGGATTCGAACCCGCGACTTCGACCTTGGCAAGGTCGCACTCT
>Ga0073934_10000762_pt1 | contig 86331 bp, 80 predicted proteins | sample LarsenN4metaG_FD_76834 | JGI IMG/M metagenome (GOLD analysis project Ga0073934, IMG submission 76834) | Hot spring sediment bacterial and archeal communities from British Columbia, Canada, to study Microbial Dark Matter (Phase II) - Larsen... ...
AGATTTTCCGTCATCTGAAAGGAAATCCGTTCGGCGCGCGGCGCGGATGGCAGATATTCTCAAACTGCCTTGGCCACGGCTGTGGGCAGACATAGTATGCGCGGCCCGGCGTTGCCGCCAGCCTGCCGGGTTTCTGCCCCGTCATGGCTGCCATAGAAGGACTGCGAATGGATCTCGGAATCAGGGGCCGCAAGGCCATTGTCTGCGCGTCGAGCCGGGGGCTCGGCTATGGCTGCGCATTGGCCCTGGCGCGCGAGGGCGTCGAGGTGGTGCTGAACGGCCGCGACGAAAAGCGCCTCGCGCAGGCGGCCGACGAGATCGCGAAGGCCACGGGCGCAAAAGTGATTCCCATCGCCGCCGACGTAGCAAAGCCGGCAGGTCAGGAGGCGCTGTTCGCGGCCTGCCCGGAGCCCGACATTCTCGTCAATAACAACGCCGGCCCGCCGTTCCGCGACTTCCGCGAGCTGACGCGCGAGCAGATGCTTGACGGCGTCACTGCCAACATGGTGGTGGCGATCGAGCTGATCCAGAAGGCGATCAACCCGATGATGGCCAGGAAGTTCGGCCGCATCGTCAACATCACATCCGGCACGGTGAAAATGCCGCTGCCCGGCCTCGATCTCTCCTCCGGCGCGCGCGCGGGCCTGACCGCCTTCCTCGCCGGCGTCGCCCGGTCGGTGGCGGCGTCGAACGTGACCATCAATTTCCTCTTGCCCGGCGCCTTCGAGACCGACCGCCTGCGCTCCAACATCGAGAGTAACGCCAAGAAGCAGAATATCAGCTTCGAGCAGGCGCGCGACAACCGCATCGCTTCGGTGCCGGCGAAACGCTTCGGCACGGTCGACGAATTCGGCGCCGCCTGCGCGTTCCTGTGCTCGGCGCAGGCCGGCTATCTCACCGGCCAGAACATCCTGATCGACGGCGGCGTGTTTCCGGCCGCGTTCTGAAATTTGCGCGTGCGCAGCGGGCTTCGGTCCGCTGCGCGCATTGGTTCAGGCGAATTCCTTCTCGTGCACCCAGGCCGCCTGGCGCGGCGGCTGCTTGGTGCGGTCCCATTCTTCCAGCATCGCCGGCGCGACCGCCTTCAGCCTGGCCATCTGCTCGGGCGTCGCCATCGCAGTCATCGTGCAGATTTCCACTCGATTGCCGCTCGGATCGAAGAAATAGATCGAGCGGAAAATGCCATGGTCGGTCGGCCCGACCACGTCGAGCCCGAAGCTTTGCGCGCGTGTCCTGGCCGTCTCCAGCGCCGCCTCGTCCTTCACCCGGAAGGCGATGTGCTGCACCCAGTCCGGCGTATTGGGATCGCGGCCCATGGGCGGCGACTTCGGCAGTTCGAAGAAGGCGAGAATGTTGCCGTTCCCGGCGTCGAGAAAGACGTGCATGTAGGGATCCGGCGCCTTGGTCGACGGCGCCCTGTCCTCTGCCATCGCCATCAGGAAGTCCATGCCGAGCACCTTCTGGTAGAACTCGACCGTCTCCTTGGCGTTCTTGCAGCGATAGGCGACATGATGGATTTGTTCGATCTTCACGGTTGCTCCTCCCTTGGCCCTCGGCCGCACGGCTGGACCGGAAAGGCGCATTAGAGGGGCGTCCAGGGCGGCGGAAATTGATGCGGATCAAGGGTGATGCCGTGCCACCGCGGCCACCTCCGTCACGCCTCCCCCCTCTTGCGAGGGCGGGCGCGCGTCAGCGCCCTTTCGCGGCCGCCGCAACGGCTGCGACAATCTCCGCGGTATCGGGGAAATGACCCTGCACGCGCTTGGCCACGACCTTGTCCCCGACCCGCACCTCGAAGATGCCGCCCTTGCCCGGCACCAGCTCTGCGGTGACTCCGAACTTTTTCTCCAGCGCCGCCGCCGCGTCGGCGGCACGCTTGAGATAGCCGCAGGGTTTGCAATAGACGATCGAGACGCTTTCCATGTCACACTCCTGGACCTGCACAGATAGTTATTCGATCAGCCCGCTCTGGCGGTTCGCGTCCGCAGAGACGAGGAACGAGGTGAGCATCGCCGTTGCCATCGGGCTGAAGCCGCGTTTCAGGTAGAAGCTTTCCTTGCCGGGCTTGGCGTAGAGAATGATGCGAAGGTGATGGCGGACCTGTTGCTTGAGGCACTCAAGAATCCGTTCGCCAAGGCCGCGGCCCTGCATGTTGGGATGAACCGCAAGATCGCAGACGACCGCGCAATCGACCTCGTCGCCGAAGGCGCGGCCGGCGCCGACAAGACGGCCGCGGTCTGTCGCGAAGACCTTGTATCTGCTGTTCTGGAACGCCATGACGATCTCGTCCGGTGATCGCCGGCCCAACTCCGCCGCCTTGTAGAGGGCGGCGAGCTGATATTTGTCGTCGAAAACCGGGACGAATTCGATATCCGCAGAGGTGGATATCATGGCGACATGCCTCTCATGTGCGGACCGCACGACGCTAGGCGGCCGCACCGCCCTGCTGCACCGTCTCGATCTCTCCGATCCACGCGGCGACCGTCCGGCCGATCGTGTCGGGATGATCTTCCTGCAGATAGTGAGCGCCGGCCCCGAGTTGCACCACGCGACAGTCGCAGAGCGACGCGGCGAAACTCTCTGCAAATGCCGGCGAAACCAGCGCGCCGGGATTGCCGGCGAAAAGCAGTTTCGGATAGCGCGAGGCGGAAAGCGCCGCATGCGCCTGTTCGAGAAGCGCATAGACATCGGTCGGCTCGCCCGCGATCGGAAGCTCGTTCGGGAAGCGCCATGTGGGGCGCCGCGACTGCGGCGTCGGGAATGGCGCACGATAAACGGCCATTTCATCGTCGCTCAGTTTCCGGATGACGGCGGCGGGCAAGACACGTTCCACAAAGGCATTGTGTTCGAGGATCAAATGTTCGCCTTCACCCGGTGTCCTGAACTTGCGGAAGGTCTCGCGCCGCTTGGTCGGCTTTGAGTCGAAGTCATCCCAGGTCGGCATCGGGCGGATGAATTCCATAAAGGCGAGTCCACGCACGAAATCCGGCCGGCGTGCCGCGAGATGAAAGGCGAGCGCCGTGCCCCAATCCTGCGCCACGAGATAAGCGGATGAGATGCCCGCCGCGGCGATGAAGGCGTCGAGATAACGGACGTGATCGGCGAAGCGATAATCGATGTCCGGCTTGCCGGACTGGCCGAAACCGATCAGGTCCGGCGCGATGCAATGCGCTGCACGCGCGACATGCGGCATGATGTTGCGCCAGATGTAGGATGAGGTGGGGTTGCCGTGCAGGAAAAGGGCGACGGAGGCACCCGGCCGGCGAATTTCGCGATAAGCCATGGTCGAGCCAAGCACAGGAAGCTGCGGCAGCGTGATGTCGGTGCTCATGATCAAGACTCCTTGAAGACGGTTGCGAATGCGATGCGCTTGAACCGCTCGAGCGGTTTGGCGTTGCGCTCGACCTTCATGCGCAGGATCGCGCCCTCCCATGAGGCGAGCAGGAATTCGGCGAGGTCGTCGGGCGAAAAGGTCTTGGCGATTTCGCCTTTGGCCTGCGCCTGCGCGATGCAGGCGGCAAAGGGCGCACGCCACTCTCCGAAGATGGCTGCCAGGCGCTCGCGCAGCATGTCGCTCTGCGGCGCGGCCTCGAGGCTGAAATCGCCGATCAGGCAGCCACGCGTGAAGCCGTCCACTTCAAGCCGCCCCGTAATGATGTCGAGATAGCGTCGCAGGCGCTCGCGCGGCGAAAGGCTCTCTTCATCCAAAGCCTGCGCCACCAGCCCTTTGACGTGATCGAAATAGCGGTCGAGCACCTCGCGGGCGAAAACTTCCTTGGAGCGGAAATGGTTGGTGAAGGAGCCTTGCGGCGCCGAGGCCTCGGCCACGATGTCGCGCACGCCCGAGCCGATATAGCCCTTGCGGAACATGACTTTGAGGCCGGCGTCGATAATGCGGTCGCGGTGGGATGCTCTTGCCATGCGGATTTAATACGTCCGTACGTATTGCATGTCAACACTCGTTTCTGAGGTTCTCTTGCGGCGAGTAGCTCACCTTTCTAGGATTATTGTCACAATTCGTGATTGGCGCCCGCCCAATAATAGGACTATATTCATCTCACCTGGCCCCACGCAAGGGGCGTCTGATCAGCGTCATGAGACGCGGGGCGAGGTGCGGTGGCCGTGCGAGGGGTGCCAGACGTACACCCGGCGCACGGAGGCCCAAGCTGCGGTGATCCGGCCCACCGGCCGTGGACCACCAGCGGAGGATATCAAGGGGAAACCCGCAACAGGGTCGTCTGTCCTCCGGGGTTGTCGCAGAGCAAGCCACTCACACCGCGCGCGGAACGCCGGAGTAACGGCGGGTCCGTGGTGACTTCCAATCCTGTGTGACCTTTCGCTTTGTCGCACAGGGCCGCGGGCAGGCTGAGAGCCCGGCGTTCCGCGCGCCCTTGCACTTGCAAGGGGAGAAGGAACGGAAGTTTGGAATGAAGGCAAGCCCGGCGCCTCAAACAATACGGGCGGCGGAGCATTGGCTTCGACCATCTGAAATGCCGCATGATGCCCCGCACTTGCCCCCTCGCTCTCACCGACGCATAGTCGCGCGCCTTTTTGCCCAGCATCATTCAATGGGGAGGATTTTGATGAAACTCGTGCGCTACGGCCAGCCCGGCAAGGAGAAGCCCGGCATCATCGGCGAGGACGGCAAGATCCGCGATCTCTCGCGCGTCGTCAAAGACATCGACGGCGAGATGCTGGCCAATGGCGGGCTCGCCAGGATCAGGAAGCTCAACCTTAAGCGCATGAAGCCCGTGCCCGGCAAGCCGCGGCTCGGGCCGTGCGTCGGCAAGGTCGGCAACTTCATCGCCATCGGGCTGAACTATTCCGACCATGCCGCCGAGGCCGGCATGCCGATCCCGAAGGAGCCGGTGATCTTCAGCAAGGCGACGACCTCGATCTGCGGGCCGAACGACGACACCCTCATCCCGCGCGAATCGGCCAAACTCGACTACGAGGTAGAGCTCGGCATCGTGATCGGCAGCCGCGCGCGCTATCTCAGCAAGGAGAAAGCGATGAGCGCGGTCGCCGGCTATTTCGTCGGCAACGACGTGTCGGAGCGCTCGTTCCAGATCGAGCGCGGTGGCAGCCAGTGGTACAAGGGCAAAAGCTGCGAGACCTTCGGGCCGATCGGGCCATGGTTCGTCACCAAGGACGAGATCAAGGATCCGCAGAATCTCGACATGTGGTGCGACGTCAACGGCGAGCGGCGGCAGAGCGGCAACACCCGCACCATGATATTCAATGTGCCCTACATCGTCTGGTATTGCTCGCAATTCCTCGTCATGGAGCCGGGCGACATCATCATCACCGGCACCCCGCCCGGCGTCGCGCTCGGCATGAAGCCGGAGCCGAAATTCCTCAAGGCGGGCGACGTGGTGACGCTCGGCATCCAGGGGCTGGGCGAGCAGCGGCAGAAGGTGGTGGCGGGGAAGAAGTAGTAGGCCGCCCCCGCCTCTCGCGGCCTCATCCTGAGGAGCATCGCGCAGCGACGCGTCACGGCAAGTCGTCCTTGGAGGACTTGCCCATTATCAATCCGATCTCGGGTTTACCCGAGATCGGTGGATGGGGCCGCCTTCATCCTTCGAGACGGCGGCTTCGCTGCCTTCTCAGGACAAGGCGGATCTGCTCACTCCTTCCACCACGCATGGAAATGATGCACCGGCCCATGCCCGTGGCCGATCTTCAGTGTATCTGACGTAGCGATGGCGGCGGTGACATAGGCCTTCGCCTGACGCACGGCGTCATCGAGGTCCAACCCCCTGGCGAGACCGGCGGCGATCGCCGAGGAGAGCGTGCAGCCGGTGCCGTGCGTGTTCTGCGTCGCGACGCGCTCGGAAGCGAGCCGCACCACCGCCTGCGGCGCGATCAGGAAATCGACGCTCTCGGCGCCCTCGCCATGCCCGCCCTTGATCAGCACCGCGCGCGGGCCGAGCGCCAGGAGTTTCTCGCCCTGCTCGCGCATCTCGGTTTCGGTTTTGGCCGGCGGCCCTTCCAGCAGCGCCGCGGCTTCCGGCAGGTTCGGCGTGATGAGGAGCGCCTGCGGGATCAGGTCCTTGCGCAAGGTCTCCACCGCCTCCGCCACCAGCAGGCGATCGCCCGAAGCCGCGACCATCACCGGGTCGAGGACGACCTTCTCCTGCTTGTATTTCTTCAGCCCGGCGGCGACCGCCGCGATGGTGCGCGGATTGGACAGCATGCCGATCTTCACCGCGTTCACGGCGAGGTCGCAGAAAACCGCGTCGATCTGCGCGGTGACGAAATCCGGCGGCACGTCGTGAATGCCGGTGACGCCCTTCGTGTTCTGCGCGGTGAGCGCGGCAATGACAGACGCACCGTAAACGCCGAGCGCGGAAAAAGTCTTCAGGTCGGCCTGGATGCCCGCCCCGCCGCTGGAATCCGAGCCCGCGATCGTCACCGCAATTGCGGTCATGCCGCGCCCCGCTGCGCGAGCGCGGCGTCGACGACCCCGCGCAGCTTCTGCGCTGCCGCCTTCGGATCGGGCGCCAGCGACAGCGCCGAGATGATCGCAACGCCGTCGGCGCCGGCGGCAATCACTTTCGCCGCGTTGCCTTCATCGATACCGGCAATCGCGCCCGCCGGCATGGCCGGTTTGCGGCCGCGGATGACGGCCGCAAGTTTCGCAAATCCCGTTTCACCCACCGGCGGCTCCGGATTGTTCTTGGATTGCGTCTCGTACACACCGCCAATGCAGACATAGTCGAGAAGTTCCAGCGGCGCGTGCCGCGCCTGTTCCGGCGTCTTGATCGATAGCCCGATAATCGCCTCGCGACCGAGCAAGGCGCGCGCGTCCGCGACCGGCATGTCGTCCCAGCCGAGATGCACGCCATCGGCCCCGGCGGCGAGCGCGACATCGACGCGGTCGTTGACCAGAAACGGAACGAAGGTGCCGGCCAGCGCCGCCTTGATCGCCCGCGCCTCCTCGATCTGCCGCAGCGTCGAGCCGCTCTTGTCGCGCAATTGCACGAGCGTCGCGCCGCCCGCGACCACCTCGCGGGCAATGTCGCCGAGCCTGCGGCCGCCGCTGCGCTCAGGATCTACAAGGGCATAAAGACGAAGATCGACGCTCATCATGACACCTTCGCACGCTGCCGCAGCGCGGCGGCATCGAGATTGTACAACGCATCGAGAATCTCGACGCCGAAGCTGCCCGGCCCGCGCGCGCGTTCGGCCGCGACCTCGCCAGCGACGTTGTAGGCAAGCAAAGCCGCTGACGCGGCCAGCAGCGGATCCGCCTCGACGGCGAGGCAAGCGGCGAGCACCGCGGATTCGGCGCAGCCCATCGCCGTCACCTGCGTCATCAGCGGGTGGCCGTTGCGGATTTCGACAACGGCATTGCCGTCCGAGACAATGTCCGCTTCCGCCGTCATCGCGACCGTGAGCGATTTTTTCTGCGCAAAATCACGAATCGCATCGCGCTCCGCTGGCGCATCGGCCAGCGCCGCGAACTCGCCGCCGTTCAGCCGCAGCGCCCGCGGCGCCTTCGTTAGCAGGGTGCGGGCGAAGTCGGCGCGAAACGCGGAACGATCGACCTTCACCGGGTCGAGCACCCAGGGAATGCCGGCGGCCATGGCCGCATCCGCCGCCAGCGTCATTGACCGCCGCCGCTCGTCGTCGAGAGTGCCGAGATTGACCAGAAGCGCGCCGGAGCCGCGCACGAAATGTTCCACTTCGGCGGGCGACATGGTCATCGAGGGCGTCGCGCCGATGGCGAGCAGGACATTGGCGGTGAAATGCTGCGCCACCGCGTTGGTGACGCAATGCACGCGCGGATGTCGCGCGCGCAGACGCGCGAGAAGGTCGGCAGCGATGGCGGGCAAATCGTGTGGCGGCGCCTGGTCGGGTGCGCGCATTCTCCTATCCCTCCGCCGGCATGACCCGGATCAGGTTCGATGGGTTGGCTTGCGCCTCTCAGTCCGACGTCTATATTCGCGCAACCGGACGCAAGACCGGTTCCCACTCTTGCTGGTCGCGCTCAAGCCGCCGGACACCCCATGAGATTGCAGGCACGTACCTAGCCCCGCAGCGCCCCGGATGCAAGCCGGGGCCGCGGAGCCCTCGTCAGTTGGACAGCTTCACATTCGCCGCCTTGATGATTTTCGCCCACTTGTCGGTTTCGCTGCGGATGAAAGCGCCGAACTGCTCGGGCGTCGTGGGCATTGCCTCGGCGCCCAGGGCCTTGATGCGTTCGACCACCGTCGGGTCCTTCATCGCAGCGACGAAGACCTCGTTGAGCTTTTTGACAATCGGCGCCGGCGTGCCAGCCGGCGCGATGAGGCCGAACCAGCCGATCGATTCATAGTCCTTCACGCCGCCTTCGATGAAGGTCGGCACATCCGGCAGATTGCCGTCGCGCTTCGGTCCGGTGACACCGAGCGCCTTGATCTTGCCCTGTTTGATCAGACCTTGCGACGACGGCACATCGACGATGGCGAACGGGATATGCCCCGCGAGAACATCCTGCGTGGCCGGCCCGGAGCCCTTATAGGGCACGAGGGGGATTTTCAGGCCGGTGAGATGATTGAACAATTCCGACGAGAGGTGCATCGCCGTGCCGTTGCCGCCATGCCCGATCGACGCCTTCTGCGGGTTAGCCTTGGCAAAGCTGACCACGTCGGCGACGGTCTTGCCCGCGAACGATCCCTCCGCCACCATCACGAAGGGGATGGCCGTCAGCAAGGTGATCGGCGTCAGATCCGTCTGCGGATTGTAGGGCATCTTCTCCTTCAGGCTGACATTCACCGACAGCGCGCCGGCCGCGCCGATACCGATGGTGTAGCCGTCGGGCGCCGCCTTGGCGACGGCATCGACGCCGAGATCCCCGCCCGCGCCCGGCTTGTTCTCGACGACGATGGGCTGACCCAGCGCCTTCTCGAGATAAGGCTGCATCGCTCGCGCCAGAATGTCGGTCGAGCCGCCGGGCGGGAATGTCACCACAAGCTTGATCGGGCGGTTCGGATAATCCGCCTGCGCATGAGCCGGAGCAACGAGGCTCAGACAGACAGCAGCAGAAACGGCAAGCAAGCGCATCAAATGGCGCATGGCAGTCCTCCCATCTCTCATTCCGTCTTCTTGATTTCGTTAGGTAGGGCAATTATTGTAGATAACAACGATAAGTGCAAGGATGAAGTCAGCCCCATCCATGGCCTAAAAATAACAAATCAAAACCGAGGAACCGCAGCGTCGTCAGAGCATGAAACATAGCAGATTGCAGGCCCGCGTCATCATTGTCGGCTCCGGTCCGGTCGGCATGACCCTCGCCATGGATCTTGCCTGGCGCGGCATCGATGTCATCGTCGCAGAAACGCGCTACCCGGGCGAGCCGCCGAGCGTGAAATGCAATCACGTCTCCGCGCGCACGATGGAAGTGTTCCGCCGCCTCGGGCTGGTGCAGAAGGTGCGCGATGCGGGCCTGCCCGCTGATTATCCGAACGATGCCGCCTACCGCACCACCTCGACCGGCATCGAGCTTGCGCGCATCCCGATCCCGTCCCGCGACAAGCGTTATACCGCCAAGGGCGGACCGGATACCTGGTGGCCGACGCCGGAGCCGCCGCATCGCATCAACCAGATCTATCTCGAGCCGGTGCTGTTCGCGCATGCCGCCGCGCAGCCGGGCGTGCGAATTCTCAACCGCACCCAGATCGAAGATTTTTCGCAAGACGACAACGGGGTCGTCGCCACAGCGCGGGATCTCGACAGCCGCGAAACCTTCACCATCAGCGGCGACTATCTTGTCGGCTGCGACGGCGGCCGCTCAACCATCCGCCGCAAGATCGGCGCCAGGCTCTCGGGCACGCCGGTGATCCAGCGCGTGCAATCGACCTACTTTCGCGCGCCGAAGCTTCTATCGATGATGCCGGGCGAGCGCGCCTGGATGTATCTCTCGCTCAATCCGCGCCGCACCGGCACGCTGGTGGCGATCGACGGCAAGGAGACATGGCTGCTGCACAACCATCTCTACGAGGGCGAGCCTGACTTCGATTCCATCGACCGCGACTGGGCGCTGCGCACCATTCTCGGCGTGGGGCCTGATTTCGAATACGAAATCCTCTCGAAGGAAGACTGGGTCGGGCGCCGTCTCGTCGCCGACAAATTCCGTGACCGCCGCGCCTTTATTGCGGGAGACGCCGCGCACTTATGGATTCCCTATGCCGGCTACGGCATGAATGCCGGCATCGCCGATGCGATGAATCTCTCGTGGATGCTCGCAGCGACATTGAAAGGCTGGGCGCCGGCCGACATCCTCGATGCCTACGAGAGAGAGCGGCAGCCGATCACCGAGCAGGTGTCGCATTTCGCGATGGACATGGCGCTCAAGAACATGAAGCAGCGCCAGTCGGTGCCGCCGGAAGTGGAATGGCCGGGACCGGAGGGTGATGCCGCGCGCGCGCGTATCGGTCAGGAAGCCTACGATCTCAACATCAACCAGTATTGCTGCGGCGGACTGAATTTCGGCTATTTCTACACCAACTCCCCGATCATCGCCTATGACGGCGTGGAGCCGCCGGCCTACACCATGTACGACTTCACGCCCTCGACTGTACCTGGTTGTCGCGCGCCGCATCTGTGGCTCGACGACGGACGCTCGCTCTACGACGCGCTCGGGCCGGACTACACGCTGCTGCGCTTCGATCCCGCGGTTGACGTGTCCGGCGTGATCGCGGCCGCCGAGCAACGGCGTCTGCCGCTGGTCGTGCTCGATGTAAAATCCGCCGAGGCCGCCGCGCTCTACCCGCACAAGCTGGCGCTGGTGCGGCCGGACCAGCATATCGGCTGGCGCGGCGACGCGCCGCCGTCCGATCCGATGGCGCTGGTCGACCTCGTCCGCGGCGCGGCGCCCAAGGCCATGCACAAGGCGGCGTAGCGGCGCGATGTTGCGGCGCGTGCAATGGCCGGATTAAGCTGCCGTCTCCGAAAGAAACGGAGAGTCCGGTGCGCCGTGTTGTTTTGATTGTGTCGATCAGCGTCGCATTTGCGGAATCTGCGGCGGCCCATACAGGCCATGGCCTCGCGAGCGGCTTTACCGGCGGTTTCCTGCATCCCTTGTTCGGACCTGACCATGTGGTGGCGATGGTGGCCGTCGGCTTGTGGGGAGCGTTTCTGGGCTCGCCAGCAATCATCATCCTGCCGATTGTCTTCCCGCTGATGATGGCATTCGGAGGCGTGCTCGGCATCCTCGGCATCCCGCTGCCCGGCGTCGAGATCGGCATTGCCGTGTCGGCGGCGGTGCTCGGGCTGATGGTGGCGCTCGCCGCCAAACCGCATATCGCGATTGCGGCCATCCTCGTCGGCCTGTTCGCGATCTTTCATGGCTACGCGCATGGCGCGGAATTTCCGGACGGCGCGGATGCGCTCGCCTATTCGCTCGGCTTCGTCATCGCGACGGGCCTCCTGCATCTTTGCGGCATCGCTTTCGGATTGCTCACCCAGTGGCCGCAGGGACGCCTCGCGGTGCGCGCGGCGGGCAGCGCCATCGCCATCGCCGGGCTGGCGTTTCTCGGCCGCCTGATATGAGGCGCGGCGGCGCAGCTGTGGCCGCCATCGCATGTGTTGCCGTGAGCGGCCCCGCGCAGGCGCACACCGTCATCGCAGGCATGAGCGGCTTTCCCGGCGGCCTGCTGCATCCGCTTCTGGTCCCGGCGCATGCGCTGCTGCTGCTCACACTTGGCCTCGTCGCCGGAGCGCAGGCATGGCCGCAGCGGCGCATCCTGATGCTGTTATTTCCGTTGTCGCAGATCGCGGCTGTCGTTCTGATTGTCCTGGCTTTCGCAGCCGACACCCAGAACGCCATTCTCTGGCTCGGCGCGATCGCCGGCGCCCTGCTGGCGCTGGCCCGGCCCTTGCCGCGGGTGGTGACGGCCTGTGTGATCGCGGCCGGCGGCGTCGCCCTGATGCTGGATTCGGTGCCGGCGCTGCTGTCGGTGCAGGAAACGCTGTCGGCCCTGAGCGGGACCGCCTTCAGCGCATTCGTCCTGTTCGCATTGACTGCCGGGCTTTCATCCCGCCTCACCCGTCCCTGGCAAATGACCGGCCGGCGCATCCTCGGCTCCTGGGCCGCCGCCAGCGCGATCCTGGTTCTTGCCTTGCGCCTTGTGAAATAGCCCCGGCTTGCCAAACGAGGGGCTTTTTGCTGGATTGCCGCCAGATTGTCGCGCTGGCGGGCGATCGTGCCCCAAGCTCCGGAGCACCGCATGATTCCGTTTTTCGTCCAGATCAAATGCCAGCTCGGCAAATCCTACGAGGTGGCCAACCGCCTCGCCGATTCCGAGATCGCCTCCGAAATCTATTCGACGGCCGGCGAATTCGATCTGCTGGCGAAATTCTACGTCGATCCCGCGACCGATATCGGCCATTTCGTGAACGAGAAGGTGCAGATCATTCCCGGCATCCAGGACACCCGCACCATCATCACGTTCAAGGCGTTCTGATTAGCCAACGCCGGGCGGACCTTCGGGCTCAGGCGGACGTTTCAGCCCGAGCTGGCGCTCGCGGAAAATCACGAACAGACCCGCGCCCGCGACGATCGCGGCGCCGGCAAAGACCAGCGGCACCGGCACTTCACCAAACATCAGATAGCCGAGCACCAGAGCCCAGACCATCGAGGTGTAGCCGAACGGCGCCACCACGGATTGCGGCGCGTGGCGGTAGCTTTCGGTGAGCAGGATATGCGCGAGACCACCGAGAATGCCGGTCATGATCAGCGCCGCGAGTTCGAGCGGGGCCGGCCAGATCCAGCCGAACGGCAGCGTCAGCAAGCCGCCGACGGCGCAGATCAGCGAGAAATAGAACACGATGGAGGGCGTCGCCTCGGTGTCGGTGAGACGCCGCGTCTGGATCACCGCGCCGGCATTGAACAGGGCGGCGGCAATGGCGAAGGTCGCGCCGATGGCCGCCACCGTGCTGGCGGTGCCGGAAAAATGCGAGGAATCGAATTGCGGCCACAGCATCACGATGACGCCGAGAAAGCCGACGATCACCGCCGTCCAGCGATAGATGCGCACACGCTCCTTCAGAAAGACCGCGGCGAAGGCGACGGTGATGAGCGGTGCGGCAAAGGAAAAAGCGGTGGCATCGACCAGCGGCAGGCGTGCGAGGGAGGCGAAATTGCAGAACATGCCGCCGACGCCGAACAGCCCGCGTCCGACATGGCCGAACGGCCGCCTGGTGTGCACGGCCGCGTAAAGCTCGCGGCGCAGCGCGTAGATGAGCAGAACCGGCAGGATGGCGAAGGCGGCGCGGAAAAATACCACCTGCCCAACCGGCGCCGTCTGACCGGTGAAGCGCACAAGCGCCGACATTGCCGCGAACAGAAAGGCGGCAATCAGGGTGTAGAAGACGGCCTTGTAGAGATTCATCGGGGCGGGGTGGAGGGGCACGCCGAGGCCTGCGGCCTCGCGATCAGCGCGCCTCCTGTTTGCCTATGACAGCGGCCGGCGCAAGCGCCAAGGCCGCATGGGTCGCCTGCATGGGAGGCCTGCTGCGCGGCGCTCACTTCTTCTTTTCGGGGCGTTTCGGGCCTTCCACCGGCGGCAGCGACTTCAGATAGACGGCCATGGCCTTGCGGTCCTCGTCGGAGAGCTGCGAGGTGTTGCGGATCACCGGCGTCATGGAACCGCCGACAGAGTCACCTTCCGGCGTGTTCCCGGTCTCCAGAAGATAGGCGAAATCGCTCTCGCTCCAGTCCTTCAGGCGCGCCTGGGTGATGTTGGGAACCCAGCCCTCGCCTTCCGGATTGGGGCCGCCGGCGAAGCGCTGGCCGGAGACGATGCCACCAAGGATGTTGCGCGGAGAATGACACTCGGCGCAATGGCCGGGGCCGTTCACAAGGTAGGCGCCACGGTTCCATTGCGCGGTCTTGGAGGTGTCATGTTGGAAGGTGTCGCTGCCGAGGAACAGCAGCTTCCAGCCGCCGAGCGATCGGCGGATGTTGAACGGGAACGGCACGTCGTGGTCGCGCACCTTGCCCTGCACGGCGGGCAAGGTCTTCATGTAGGCGAAGAGATCGCGCAGGTCGGGCATCGCCATCAGGCGATAGGAGCCGTAGGGAAAGGCCGGGAAATAATGCGACCCATCCGGGGAGGTGCCTTTCAGCATCGCGGTGACGAATTGCGCCTCGGTCCAGTTGCCGATGCCGTCCTTCGGATCGGAGGAAATGTTGGGCACGTAGAAGGTGCCGAAGGGCGATTTCAGGCCGAGCCCGCCGCCGAGCCTGGTCTTGTCGTCCTGGCCGGGTGTCGCATGGCAGGAGGCGCAGCCGCCGGCATAGAACATCGTCTTGCCGTTCTCGAGATTGGGCTGGTGCGCGCCAAGCGCAGAAGCCGGCACGGTCGCCGGGATGGTCAGGAACCAGAACAGCGCCAGCCCGATGACGCCGGCGGCCAAAGCCAGAATAACGAGCTTGCGCAGCATCCCTTCTCTCCCCCGATTTCAAACAATTTTAGGCTGCACGGCGACGCCGGAAAAGCCGAGGGCGGCGCGTCTTGTGGACGGCCGCCCTCAAACCCGTCAACTTCCACCGCCTAATTCTTGCGGAACGTCTCGTGGCAGGACCCGCAATCTCTGCCGGTCGCCGAAAAGGCCGCTTTGAAAGATTCAAGGTCCTTGGCCGTTTCCTGTCCCTTCTTCGCGTCGGCGGCAAACTTGGCAATTTCAGCCTTGAACTCCGCAGGTTTTTCCCAGATCGCCGGCGCGGCCCTGGTGTCGCCGGCCTTGGAGTTGTCCGGGAATAAAGTGGGCAGCTTCGCCGCCTTGTCGGCGAATGTTGCAAAAATCGCCTGGGCCTTTGCGGCGTCGAAGGGAACCTCGCCGCGCGCCATTTGGGCGCCGACTCGTGCCTCGGCACCACTCCTTTTCATCAGCGCTTGCCGCTGAGCGATAATATCCTGGGCGAAAGCAATCGCAGGTCCAAAAGCAATAATAACGGCGACGCAAGCTGTACGAATCAGCATGGGAAATTCCCCTCTTGCATGTCTGAAAACAGGGTGACCGGCGGGGAGCCCCGCCGCTGGTTGGGACAACCCCGGTTCTACTTTGATATTCCTCAAAAGTGACAGTGCGAATTCGCACACGATCCGCTCACGAAGTCGTGAGGCGGTATTCACAGGCGAAGCTGGCGCTTGCCCTCCTCGATGGCCGCCCAGACCCGCGCCGGCGTCGCCGGCATATCCACATGCGGCACCCGGTAGCTGCGCCAGAGCGCGTCCACAACCGCGTTCATCACCGCAGGACAGGCGCCGATGGCCCCGGCCTCGCCCGCGCCCTTGAAGCCGAGCGGGTTGTTCCTGCAGGGGACATTGCGGGTCTCGAATTCGAAATCCGGCATGCCCAGCGCGCGCGGCAAGGCGTAGTCCATCAGGCTGGCGGTAATGAGCTGGCCGGAATCGCGGTCGTAGACGGTGTCTTCGGACAGCGCCTGGCCGATGCCCTGCACCGCGCCGCCATGGACCTGGCCGGCTAGCAGCAGCGGATTGAGGGTGACGCCGAAATCGTCGACCACGACATACTTCACGATCTCCACCGCGCCCGTCGCCTCGTCGATCTCGACCTCGGCGATGTGGGTGCCGTTAGGGAACGTCGAGCCTTCCGGCGTATAGGCGTCCTTGGTTTTCAGCTTGTCGTCCGTCGCTTCAGGGCGTTTCGCCAGATCGGAGAACGAAATCGTCCGATCGGTGCCGGCGACGCGCACGCGCCCGTCGTCGAATTCGAGATCGCGCGGGCTCGCCTCCAGCGCATCGGCGGCGATCTCCTTCAGATTGTCGGCGAGCTTCTTCGCAGCGAGCGCCACCGACGCGCCGCCCGCCGGGATCGAACTCGACCCGCCGGTGCCCTCGCCGGTCGCGATCAGGTCGGTATCGCCCTGGATCATGCGGAACTTGTCGGGCGAGATGCCGAGATGATCGGCGACGATCTGCGCGTAGGACGTGGCATGCCCCTGCCCGGTCGATTGCGTGCCGATGGCGAGCGTCACCGTGCCGTCTTTCTCAAGCCTCAGGTTGGCAGTTTCCGGCCCGTTGGCGCCGCAAGCTTCGATGTAGCTGGCGATGCCGATGCCGCGCAGCTTGCCTTTGCGCTTCGCCGCCGTCGCGCGCTTCCTGAAGCCGTCCCAGTCGGCCATCTCCTGCGCGCGCGCAAGATGTCCCGCGAACTCGCCGGTGTCATAGACCTTGCCGGTCGCCGTCTCGTACGGCATCTGTTTCGGCTTGATGAAATTCTTTCGCCGCAAGGCATCCGGCGCCGTGCCCAGTTCACGCGCGGCGTTGTCGACCAGCCGCTCGATCACATACGAGGCTTCCGGGCGTCCGGCGCCGCGATAGGCATCGACCGGCACGGTATTGGTGTAGGCCGCACGCACGCGGATGAAGCAGACCGGGATGTCGTAGACGCCGGGCAGCATCGGCGCGCCGACATAGGGAATATAGGGCGCATAGGTCGACAGATACGCGCCCATATCGGCGATCAGATCGACCTCGAGCGCCAGGAACTTGCCCTTCTCGTCGAGCGCCAGCCGCGCCGTGGTGATGTTGTCGCGGCCCTGCGTGTCGGCGAGAAAATGCTCGCTGCGGTCGGCGACCCATTTCACGGGTCGGCCCACGGCCTTTGCGGCGACGGCGGCCAGCGCATATTCCCGATAGGCAAAGAGCTTGGTGCCGAAGCCGCCGCCGACGTCCGGCGTCACCACACGCATTTTCTCGGGCGGGATTTTCAGCACCTCTCCACCGATCACGTCGCGGATGATGTGGCTGCCCTGGCTCCCGAGCGTCAAGGTGTAGCGATCGCGTGAGCGATCGTATTCGCCGGTGACGCCGCGAGTTTCCATGTAGTTGGTCACCACACGCGGATTGACGATCTTGAGCGAGACAACTCTTGCAGCTTTGGCGAACGCTTCGTCAGTTTTCGCCTTGTCGCCAAAGGTCTTCTCGAAGGAAAGATTGGTCGACAGATGCGGCCACACCAGCGGCGCACCCGGTTTCAGTGCCGCCTCCGCATTGGTGACGTGGGGCAAAGATTCCCAATCGATCTCGATTTTCTCCGCGGCGTCGCGCGCCTGATCGAGCGTATCGGCGACCACGAAGGCGACGGCGTCCCCGACATGATGCACTTCATCGACGGCCAGCACCGGACATGGCGGCACCGGAATTTCGATGCCGGGCACGCCAACCACGCAGGGCATGTGCCCGAGACGCGCCGTCTCCGCGGCTGTGAGCACCAGCCGCACGCCGGGGCTTCTTCGCGCCGCCTCGGCGTCGACGATCTTGAAGCGGGCATGCGCATGCGGAGAACGCACCACCACCGCATGGGTAAGCCCCTCCGGCGCATAATCGGCAACGTAATGGCCGGCGCCGCGAATGAGCGGATCGTCTTCCTTGCGGACCAGAGCCTGACCGACGCCGAATTTCATGGCAGCAAGATTATCCCGATTGGCTGGTCTGGCCTGTCTCCGGCGCCGCCTGCGGGTGGCGCCTGCGGATGAACAGGTCCTCGATCCAGCGCACGATGATGTAGAAGGCCGGTGTAAAGATCAGGCCGAAGATTGTCACGCCGATCATGCCGGAGACAACCGCCGTTCCCAGCGCACGGCGCAGCTCCGCACCCGCCCCGATCGCGATGGCCAGCGGCAGCACGCCCAGGATGAAGGCGAGCGAGGTCATCAGGATCGGCCGCAGCCGCAATTCGGCGGCTTCTGCGGCGGCCCGGAAGCGGTCACGCCCGCGTTCCTCCAGCTGCTTGGCGAATTCGACGATCAGGATGGCGTTCTTCGCGGCCAGTCCTATGAGCACGATGAATCCGACCTGCGTGAGGATGTTGTTGTCCTGCCCACGCCAAACCACGCCGACAATGGAGGCGATGAGACACATCGGCACGATCAGGATGACGGCGAGCGGCAGGGTCAGGCTCTCGTATTGCGCGGCCAGCACCAGGAACACGAACACCACCGCCAGGGCGAAGGCGAAGATCGCCGTGTTGCCGGCGCGCAATTGCTGATAGGCGAGCGTCGTCCATTCATAGGCGAAGCCGTCCGGCAGCGTTTCGGCGGCGAGCTTCTCCATGATCTGGATCGCCTGCCCTTGCGAATAGCCGGGCGCCGGCGAGCCGTCGAGTTCCGCGGCCGGATAGATGTTGTAGCGCGGCACGCGATACGGCCCCGAGATGTCGCGGACGGTCGTGAAGGAGCCGATGGGCACGGTGTCGCCGCTGTCGTTGCGCACCCGCAAATCGAGAATGTCCTTGGGCTGCAGCCGGAACGGCGCATCCGCCTGCGCCTGCACACGGAAGGTGCGGCCGAACAGATTGAAGTCGTTTATATAGGCCGAGCCGATATTGACCTGCAGGGTGTTGAAGACATCGGGCATGCTGACGCCCAGCAATTGCGCCTTGGTGCGATCGATGTCGAGATAGAGCTGCGGCGTCGAGACTTCGAACAGCGAGAAGACCTGCAGCAGCCCCGGCGTCTGCGCGGCGCGCCCCATCATGGCGCCGACCGCCTGCTGCAACGCCTGCGGCCCGCGCCCGGCACGGTCTTCCACCATCATGCGGAAGCCGCCGGCATTGCCGATGCCCTGCACCGGCGGCGGCTGCACCACGATGACAAAGGCCTCCTGGATCGCCGCGTATTTGCCGAACAGCGCGCCCTGAATGGCGGCGGCGGATTGTCCCGGATTGCTCGCGCGCTTGTCGAACTTGTCGAGAATGACGAAGATCGCGCCCGCATTCGGCGCATTGGTGAAGGTGGCGCCGGAAAATCCGACGATGTTGATGGCGTCGGTGATCCCCGGCGTTTCCAGCGCCAGCTCGGTGGCGCGCCGCATCACCTTGTCGGTGCGCTCCAGCGAAGCGCCGGGCGGCAATTGCACGGCGACGATGAGGTATCCGAGATCCTGCTGCGGGATGAAGCCCTGCGGCGTCTTGCGGAACTCGTTGAGTCCGAAGCCGATAATGCCGGCATAAAGCACCAGCATGATGCCGGCGAAGCGCACGGTGCGCTCGGCGAGCCAGCCATAGCGCGAGGACAGCCAGCCGAAGCCGGCATTGAAGATGCGGAAGAAGCCGTGGATCGGTTTCTCCCACCACTTGTCTTCCTCGCGCCGCTTGTGCGGCTTCAAGAGCAGCGCGCACATGGCCGGCGACAGAGTCAGCGACACGATCAGCGAGATCACGGTCGCGCCGGCGATGGTGAGCGCGAATTGCCGGTAGAACTGGCCGGAAATGCCGGTGATGAAAGCGGCGGGAATGAACACCGCGCACAGGACGAGCGCGATGGCAATCAGCGCGCCGCCGACCTCGTCCATGGAGCGGATCGCCGCCTCGCGCGGCGAGAGCCCCTGCTCGATATTGCGCTCGACATTCTCCACCACGACGATGGCGTCGTCGACCACGATGCCGATCGCCAGCACCAGCCCGAACAGCGACAGGTTGTTGAGCGTGAAGCCGAAAAGGCTCATCACGAAGAAGGTGCCGATCAACGAGATCGGAATCGCCAGGATGGGAATGACCGCCGCCCGCCAGGTCTGCAGAAACAGAACGATCACCAGCACCACCAGGATGACCGCCTCGAAGATGGTTTCGATCACCGCTTCCACCGACTGGCGGATGAACTGCGTCGGATCGTAGATGATCGTGTGCTTCATCCCCTCCGGAAAGCTCCTCGCCAGCTCCGTCATGGTCCTGCGGATATTGTCACCGGTGGTCAGTGCGTTCGAGCCCGGCCTCTGGAAGATGCCGAGCGCGACCGAAGGCGAACGGTTCAGATAGGAGGCGGAGGAGAAATCCTGCGCTGTCAGTTCCACCCGCGCGACATCCTTCAGCCGCACCACGGCATTGGCTGTCTGCTTGACGACGATATTGCCGAACTCGGCCGGATCGGAGAGGCGGCCCAGCGTCTGCACCGCGACCTGGAAGGCGAGCTGATTGGCGACCGGCGGCTGGTTGAGAACGCCCGAAGCCACCTGGATATTCTGGCCCTGCAGCGCGTTCGTCACATCCCGCGCCGTCAGGTTGAGCGATTGCAGACGATTCGGATCGAGCCATATCTGCATCGCGAAATCGCGGGCGCCGAACACCGTGATGGAGCCGACGCCGTCGAGCCGCGTGAGCACGTCCTTGATCTGCAGATTGGCATAGTTGGTGAGGAAGATGGTGTCGCGCGACTGGTCGGGCGAGAACAGGTTCACCACCATCAGCAGGTCGGGCGAGGCCTTCGCCACCGTCACGCCGATCTGCTGCACCGCCTGCGGCAGACGCGGGGTCGCGGTCGAGACGCGGTTCTGCACCTGCACCTGGGCGATGTCGAGATTGGTGCCGAGATCGAAGGTCACCGAAATCGAGAAACGACCGTCGGCGGTGGAATTGGAGGAGATGTAGAGCATCCCCTCCACACCATTGACCTGCTGCTCGATCGGTGCCGCCACGGTTTCGGCGACGGTTTCCGCGCTCGCACCCGGATACTGGCCGGTGATGTTGATGATCGGCGGCGCGATTTCCGGATATTGGGCGATCGGCAACCGGAAAAAGGCGACACCGCCGAGAATGATGAAGACCAGCGAGACGACCGAAGCAAAGATCGGCCGGTCGATGAAGAAATGGGAAAGGCGCATGACGGCGACGTCCTATTTCCCGGCGGCGCCGTTCGCCGCCGGCGCAGGCGCGGTTGCAGCCCTCGTCTGTGGCGTCACCTTCACGCCCGGACGCACGCGCATGAGGCCGGCGACGATCACCCGGTCGTCAGCCTCAAGCCCGCTGCGGATCACCCGGTCGCCTTCGGAGAGCGGGCCGAGCACCACGTATTTCTGTGCCACCGAATTGTCGGGCCGCACGACATAGACGAATTTGCGCGCCTGTTCGCTGCCGATGGCGGAATCGGGAATGAGCAGCGCCTCATAGCGCGGCGAGCCGGGCACCTGCACGCGCGCGAACATGCCGGGTGTGAAAATGTTGGATTTGTTGGCGAAGACGGCGCGGCCGCGAATCGTCCCCGTCGCCTTGTCGATCACGTTGTCGATGAAGTCCATGCGTCCGACATGGACGAAATCGCTCTCGTCGAGCAGCTTCAGGCGCACCTGCGTCGAGCCGCCGCGGGTGGCGATGTCATCGCCGTTGTTCTTCGCCGCCATGCGCTCGTAGCGCAGATACGAGGATTCGTCGAAGGTGAACTCGAACCGGATCGGATCGGTCGACACGATGGTGGCGAGCAGCGTGGTGGTGCCGCCTGCGCCGCCCGTCACCAGATTGCCGGGCGACACGCGGCGGTCGCCGATGCGGCCGGTGACCGGCGCGCGCAATTCGGTGAATTCGAGATCGAGTTCGGCCTGCCGCACCGCCGCCTCCTGCGCGGCGACGGAGGCTTCCGCCACTCGCTTTACCTGGGTGCGCTGGTCGTAGACCTGCTGGGTGATGGTCTTGTCGCGCACGAGCTGTGAGGCGCGCTCAAGATCGCTCTCGGCAAAGGCGAGGTCGGCGCGGGCGCGCTGCAGATTGGCCTTGGCCTGGTCGAGTGCGGTCTGGAACGGCCGCTTGTCGATGGTGAAGAGAAGGTCGCCCTCCTTTACCACCTGCCCGTCTGTGAAATGGATTTTGTCGAGGTAGCCGGAGACGCGGGCCCTCACCTCCACCGAATTCACGGCGACGAAGCGGCCCACATATTCGTCATGATCAACGATCTCGCGCTTGATCGGCGCGGCGACAGTGACGGCGAGCGGCGGCGGCGCAGCTTGCTTCTGCTGGCTCTCGCCGCAGGCGGACAGCGACAATGACACGAGCACGGCGACGACGCCGGCGCGCGCGGCTCCGAGAGTGTGAATGGCAGCGTTCATGGCGGGCCGGAAATTATCCTGCGTCAGCGACAAACATAATCAAGCTGCGCGGATGTGGTCCCACCCGCGGTATTCCCTGCCCGGGCCTCACATAGCGACGAACAGGACGAATGTCCATGTCCGCCAATGGTCGGACACGGTCAGGGTTGAAAAAGGCTTGCCCGGTCTAGCGCCGGAATCCGACAAACCATTGACGTCCCAACAGAAGCAGGATCGCGAGGGCGTAGACGAGGGCCGACCCTATGGCCAGCGCGGCGAGCATCGTCTCGTCGCGCAATGCGGGCAACTGCGCGAACAGATGCGCCGCCGGCCTGATCGCTGCCATCAGCGCCGCGGCAAGAATGCCGCCCGCCAGCGCCAGCCGGATCAGGGAGCGTTTCAGCCGGTCGTCCCACGCCGTGAGATTTTCGCGCGCGGCAAACCACATGATCAGGCCGAGATTGACCCAGGCGCCGATGGCGGTGGCAAGCGCCAGCCCGACCTGCGCCAAAGGCTCCATCAGCGCGATCTTGAAGGCGATGTTGACCGCCGCCGCGGTCAGCGACGCCTTGACCGGCGTCGCAGTGTCGCCGCGCGCAAAAAAAGGCGCCGTCAGGCTGCGGATGAGAACGAAGGGCAAAAGCCCCAGCGCGTAGGCGGACAGCGTCGCCGCCGCCGCGGCAGCATCAGCGGCCGTGAAGGCGCCACGCAGGAACAGCGCCCGCATGATCAGATCGGGAACGATCAGAAAGGCAGCCAGACAGGGAATCGAGAGCAGCAGGGTCAGTTCGATGGCTCGGTTCTGCGCATGCCGCGCGCCAGTCTCGTCGCCCGCCGCGAGACGCCGCGCCATTTCCGGCAAAAGGACGGTGCCGACCGCAATGCCGATCACACCGATCGGCAACTGATTGAGACGGTCGGCATAGTAAAGCGCCGACACCGCGCCGGTGACCAGAAAGCTCGCAATCACCGTGTCCGCGAACAACGCAAGCTGCACGCCGGCGGAACCGACCGTCGCCGGACCGAGCGCGCGAAAGAATTTCCTGATGTCGTCGTCGAGCCGCGGTCGGCGGAACCAGGCCAGCACATCGGCACAAGCTGCATCTCCGACCAGCAGCAAGACTTCGAGCATGCCCGCGATCAGCACGCCCCAGGCGGCGGCATGGCCCGCCGTCGGAAAGAATGCGGCCAGCGCCAGCGCGACGATGATCGACAGGTTGAGCAGGATTGGCGCCGCTGCGGCCGCAGCGAAGCGATGGATGGCGTTGAGGATACCGCCATACAGCGTGACCAGCGTGATCAGCAGCAGATAGGGAAAGGTGACGCGGGTGAGTTCGACCGCGAGCGTGTAGCGCGTCGGGTCTTCGTTGAAACCCGGTGCCAAGATCGACACCACCTGCGGCATGAAGATCAGCGCGACCGCCAGCAGCACGACCTGCACAGCGAACAGCATGGTGAAAATCCGGTCGGCGAAAAGCCGGGCTTTTTCCGCTCCGCTCTGTTCGCGAATGCGCGCATAGGCCGGGACGAAGGCGGCGTTGAAGGCGCCCTCGGCAAAGATCGCCCGGAAATGATTGGGCAGGCGCAAGGCGACGAAGAAGGCGTCGGCCACCGGACCCGCCCCGAGCACGGCCGCCAGCATCACATCACGGGCAAAGCCGGTGATGCGCGAGAGGAGCGTGAAGCCGCCGACGGTGAAGATGCGTCCGATCACTGGATATCCGCCGCGAGAATCTTGTCGAGCCTAGACTAGAGGGTCCGTAGCAGTCTTGTCGCGGGTGGTCCGCCTTGCCGCCGCATTATCCCAAGACGCCGATGCCCGGCACATGGCCGGGCATCGGAGGCAATATATGGGCAACGGCCGTTATTTACCGAGCGCGCGGAGAACCGCGTCGATGATCCGGTCCTGCGTCGCCTCATCGAGATAGGCGTGCATGGGCAGGCTGATGACCTCTTCGGCCAGACGGTCGGTCACCGGCAGGCCTCCCTCCGCCACCGGATAATGACTGTAGGCGGTCTGGCGATGCAGCGGCTTCGGATAGTAGCAGGCGGTGGGCACCCCTTCCGCCGCCAGCGCCTTGACGAAACTGTCCCTTTGTCCCGGCTTCAGGCGGAGCGTGTATTGCGCCCAGACCGACAGATAATCCTTCGGCATGACGGGCACGATGGCGACATCGGACAGCGCCTTCGAATAGCGCGCGGCGATACGATTGCGCGCGGCAATCTCATCCGGGAAAATGCTCAGCTTCTCGATCAGCACCGCCGCCTGGATGGTGTCGAGACGCGCGGTGAGACCGATGCGGACATTGTCGTATTTGTCCGTGCCGCCGCCGTGCACCCGCACGCTTTTCAGCAGCGTCAGCAACTCATCGTCGTCGGTCAGCACCGCGCCGCCATCGCCGTAGCAGCCGAGCGGTTTGGCCGGGAAGAAGCTGGTCGCGGTCGCGTGCCCGAGCGTGCCGATCTTGCGGCCCTTGTAGAGACCGCCGAAACCCTGCGCGGCATCGTCGAGGATGAAGAGGCCTTCCGCATGGGCGATCTCGGCGATCGGGTCGTGATCGGCCGGCAGGCCGAACAGATCGACCGGGATCACCGCCTTCGGCTTCAGCCCCTTCGTCTTCGCCGCGACAATCGCCTTCCTGAGGCTCGCGGCGTCCATGTTGAAGGTGTCGGCATGAACATCGACGAAGACCGGCGTCGCCCCGAGCAAAGCGGCCGCCTCGGCGGTGGCGCAGAAGGTGAAGGCCGGACAGAAGACAGCGTCGCCAGGCCCGAATCCCTTGGCGAGCAGCACCATCACCAGCGCGTCGGTGCCGCTGGCGCAGGACACGGCGTGTTTCGCGCCGCAAAACGCCGCGAGCCGCTTCTCGAATTCGAGAACCTCCGGCCCCATGAGGAACTGGCAATGCGCCAGCACACGGCCGACGGCCTCGTCGATCGATGTACCGAGTCGGCGGCGCTGCGCGCCGACATCGATGAAAGGAATGGGCTTCGGCTCAATGCGGGCGTGCTGGTTCATCGGTCTCACAATTGCGAAGATGACAAGAGATCAGCCGGCGGCGCGGCGGACGCGCTGCGGCAGCACATTCGAGGGCTGACGCCCTTCAAGACAACGGATGGCAATGCCCAAGCTGGTGACGCCCTGCTCGCCGGTCACCGGTGGCGCCTTGCTGTCCCTGATCGACTTGACGAAAGCCATCAATTCCGCACGCAGCGGTTCGTCATGGCCGACGGAGAGATGGCGCATGGAATAGCTGCCGTCCGGCTGGAAGCCGAAGCATTCGGTGACCTGACGGGTGAGCAGGTCGCCGATCAGATATTTCTTGCGGGTTGCGACATGCACGGTGCGCGCCTTGAACGGCGTCAGCCAATTGGTGTTGATATGCGCGAGCACGCCGGAGGCGGTGCGGAACTGCAGCAGTGCGATGTCCTCGCGCTCGGCAACCGCGCTGGACACCTGCGGCTGGACGTCGACGATGTCGGAATCGGTGAAATACTGGATCAGATCGATGTCATGCACGGCGAGATCGATCACCACACCGACATTCGACATGCGCGGCGGGAACGGACCGACGCGGGTGATGGCAACGGAGAGGATTTCCTCGTTGGCGAGCGCGTCCTTGATCGCCTTGACGGCGGGGTTGAACCGTTCGACATGGCCGACCATCAGCGTGACGCCGGCCTTCTTCGCGGCGTCGATGATCTCGCGGCCCTCGTCGACATTCGAGGCGATCGGCTTCTCGACCAGCACATGCAGGCCGCGCGCGATGCATTTCAGCGCCATCTCGTGATGCAGATGGGTGGGCGCGGCGATGGTGACCGCGTCGATATCGAGACCAAGCAATTCGTCGGCGGTCTCGACCGCCGGCGTGCCGAGCACGCGCGTCACCAGGTCGCGCTGGGCCTGGGTGGGATCGGCCACCGCCACCAGCTGGACATCCGGCAGCCCGGCAAAGACACGGGCGTGGTTGGCACCCATGATGCCAACGCCAATGACACCGACCCGCAGCGGCTGACTGGCGCTGCCTTTCGATTGTGAAGTCATGTCTGACGCAACCCCCGATACCCCATAGCCCGGGGATTTCCTAGCATGATGGCGCAAAAGTGGCGACGTGTCCGGTGGGCCGTCCGGACACGTTTTGATTCAAAGCGTTACAGGGGGATTGCCGCGCGAGGTCTGGAGGGAATCCGGACTATTCGGCCGCCCGCGCCGCGCCGGGCAGGTCCAGGGTGAGCCCCGCGGCCAGCGCATCCTCGCGGAAGGCCTTGACCGCGTCGAGGGCGAGATCGGCGCCGGTCTTGGTGCCGAGCGCCGGCAATTTCTTGAGCACATCGGCGGGCGCGGTGATGATGTGACAGCCCATCCGGTCGGCCTCGATCACGTTATAGACCTCGCGGGTCGAAGCCCAGATGACCTCGACATTGCTGCTCTTGCGGGCCCGCGCCACGGTATCGGCCACCAGCGGCTGATAGTCGATGCCGAAATCGGCCAGCCGGCCGGCAAATACCGACACACAGCCTGCGGCTCCGCCCGCCAGGGCGTCGACTCCGCGCATGGCGTCGTCAGCGGTGAACACCGCCGTCAGGTTGATCTTGACCCCCTCCTGCGAGAGCGCGCGCACGGCCTCGAATAGCGGCTCCCTGCGAGTGGTCATGACCGGCAATTTGACGAAAACATTGGGGCCCCAGCCGGTGATGACGCGGGCCTGCGCCACCATTTCGGGAATATCGTCGGAAAACACCTCGAAGGAGATGTGCCGGTCGGGCACCGCCGCGACGACCTCGCGCGCATAGGCCTCGTAATCCTTGACGCCGGCTTTCTTCAGCAGCGACGGGTTCGTCGTGAAGCCGGCGATCCATTTGTTCTTCGCCATGTCCACGATCTGCGCCTTGTCGGCGCCGTCGGTGAACAGCTTGACCTTCAGGTCGTTGAGCGTCGTCGCCATCGTTTCATCCCGGTATTTTCTGGGCTTTAGGAGCAAGCCTCGCCGGTAATCTAGGCCCGAATAAAGGCGGAACCAAGCAAAGTTACGACCGCCGGTAGTCGTCCTCGATGCGGATAATGTCGTCCTCGCCGAGATAGCTGCCGGTCTGTACCTCGATCAGTTCCAGGTCGATCTTGCCCGGATTTTCCAGACGGTGCGGCGTGCCAATCGGAATATAGATTGACTCGTTCTCATGCAGGGTTTTGACCTGCTCGCCGATGGTGACTTTGGCGGTGCCGCGCACCACAACCCAGTGCTCAGCGCGGTGATTGTGATATTGCAGCGAGAGGCGCCCCCCCTTCTTCACCACGATGCGCTTGACCTGATAGCGGTCGCCATTGTCGAGCGACTGGTAATTGCCCCAAGGGCGATGCATGCGAATGTGATCGATGGTGACGCCCGGCGCAACTTCCTTCAGCTTCTGGACGAGTCTCTTCATCTCCGCCGTGTGCTCGCGATTGGCGATCAGCACCGCGTCCTCGCTCGCCACTACGACGAGATTTTCCGCACCGAACAGAGCGACCAGCGGCTTCTCGGACGAGACATAGCAATTGCGGCTGTCAACAAAGACCGCGGAGCCCTGGGCGGCATTGCCGGCCGCGTCCCGCGCCGACAATTCCCAGACCGCGTGCCAGGAGCCAACATCCGACCAGCCATAGGAAACCGGCACGACGGCGGCCCGCTTCGTTTTTTCCATCACTGCGTAGTCGATCGAGATCGCGGTGGCGCCGCTGAACGCCGCCGTGTTCAAGGTCACGAAGCCGAGATCCGAACCCGCTTCTTTCACCGCCGTCTCGGCTGCCGCCACCGAATCGGGATCGTGACTGCGATATTCATCGAGCAGCACAGACGCGCGGAAAACGAAATTGCCGGAATTCCAGAGATAGCCCTGCGCAATGTAGCGTTCGGCATTCGCCGTGTCGGGCTTCTCGACAAACTGTTCGACCGCCAGAACATCGCCACCAATCGCCACGCCAGGGCGGATATAGCCGTATTCCGTCGCAGGACGGTCCGGCCGCACACCGAAGGTCACAATGCGGCCGCTCGCAGCTGCGTCTGCAGCCTTGCGGCAGGCCTCAACGAAGGCCGGTGCATCGGCCACGATATGGTCCGCAGCAAGCGCCATCACCAGCGGATCGCCGCCGCGCTGGCGCGCAAAGGCGGCGCCGGCGGCAATCGCCGGACCGGAATCGCGCCGCGCAGGCTCGAGGAGAATATCGGCCTCGATGCCGATCTCGGCGAGCTGTTCGGCGGCGATGAAGCGATACTGATTGTTGGTGATGACGATGGGCCGGCCGAACCAGGCCGGATCGGAGACGCGCTTCATCGTCTCCTGAAACGTCGATTTCGAGCCGAGCAAGGGCAGAAACTGCTTCGGCCGCCCTTCGCGCGAGGACGGCCACAGCCGCGTACCGGCGCCGCCGCACATGATCAGGGGGATGACCGGTTCAGACATTGTACAGCGTTGGCCCGTTGAAAAATCCGCCCCGCATGACAGCGATCAGCATCATCCGTGTCATACACGATGATAGGCGCGATACCAGTCCACGAAACGGCGGACGCCGTCGGCGATCGGCGTGGCGGGCCGAAACCCCACGGCCTGCTCAAGCGCGGACACGTCGGCAAATGTGTCCGGCACGTCGCCCGGCTGCATCGGCAGCATCTCGCGCTGGGCCTTCTTGCCGAGCGCCTGCTCGATCAATGCGACGACGTCCAGCAATTCCACCGACCGGCTGTTACCGATATTGAAGACGCGCCAGGGGGCGGCGCTGGTTGCGGGATCGGGGTCGTCTCCCGACCAGTCCGGATTGCGCGCCGCAGGCTTGTGCACCAGCCGCACCACCGATTCCACAACGTCGTCCACATAGGTGAAATCGCGGCGCATGTTGCCGTGATTGAACAGCCTGATCGGGCGCCCTTCCAGAATGGCGGAGGTGAACAGCCACATCGCCATGTCGGGCCGTCCCCACGGACCGTAGACGGTGAAGAAGCGCAGGCCGGTCGCCGGCAGGCCGAACAGATGTGCGTAGGAATGCGCCATCAACTCGTTCGCCTTCTTGGTGGCCGCGTACAGGCTGATGGGGTGATCGACATTGTCGGAGGTCGAGAACGGCAATTTGGTATTGGCGCCGTACACCGACGAAGTCGAGGCATAGAGCAGGTGCCGACAGCCCGTGTGCCGGCAGCCTTCCAGTATGTTGGCAAAGCCCTGGATATTGGCGTCGACATAGGCGTGCGGATCGATCAGCGAATAGCGCACGCCCGCCTGCGCGGCGAGGTTGACCACATAAGGAAAGCGATGGCGGTCGAACAGCGCTTTCACCGCGTCGCGATCCGCGAGGTCGATCTGCGCGAAGGTGAAGTTCTTCGACTTCGCCAGCTCGCGGCGGCGGGCCTCCTTCAGGGCGACGTCGTAATAGGCGCTCATATTGTCGAGCCCGACCACGGCGTGACCGTCGACGAGCAATCGGCGCGCGACATGAAAGCCGATGAAGCCGGCGGCGCCCGTGACAAGAATCGGTTCGGTGGCCATTTGCGCGGTCAAAGACGCCAGAGCTCGATGCCGGAGGGCCGCTGCGCGCGATCGAGCATGCCTTTGACATCGAGGACGACACCCTCCCCGCTCTTCAGCAGACCAGTGACCAGCGACCACCCGCCTTTCGCATAATCATGGTGCGCTACCGCGAGGATGACCGCATGGGCCGGACGAAGCGCATTGAACGGCGTCAGTTTCACGCCGTATTCGTGTTCGGCCTCATCCGGTAAAGCCATCGGATCATGCACCTGCACATCGAGACCGAAGGATTCCAGCTCGCGGACGATATCGATCACCTTGGAATTGCGGGTGTCGGGCACGTTCTCCTTGAAGGTCAGACCGAGCACGGTGACGGTCGCCTTGGCGTGATTGCGGCGCACCAGGCGACGCACGCATTCCTGCGCAACACGCTGGCCGACGCTGTCATTGATGCGGCGGCCGGCGAGGATCACCTGCGGATGATAGCCGGCCTTCTCGGCACGGAAGGTCAGGTAATAGGGATCGACGCCGATGCAGTGGCCGCCAACAAGACCGGGACGGAAATTCTGGAAATTCCATTTGGTCGCCGCTGCCGCCAGCACGTCGCCGGTGTCGATGCCGAGTTGCTGGAAGATCGCCGACAGCTCGTTCATGAAGGCGATGTTGAGGTCGCGCTGCGTATTCTCGATCACCTTGGCGGCTTCCGCGACCTTGATCGACGGCGCGCGATGTATGCCGGCGGTCACCACAGAGCCGTAGACGGCCGCCACGATGTCGAGCGTTTGCGCGTCCTGCCCTGCGACGACCTTGGTGATGGTCTCGAAGCGGTGCACGGTATCGCCGGGGTTGATCCGCTCCGGCGAATAACCGACCTTGAAATCGGGACCGGCTTTCAGCCCGGAGGCCTTTTCCAGAACCGGTACGCAGTCTTCCTCCACCGCACCGGGATAAACGGTCGATTCATAAACCACGATATCGCCGCGCTTGAGCACGCCGCCGACGGTGCGCGAGGCCGAGAGCATGGCGCCGAGATCGGGCCGGTTGGCAGTGTCGATCGGCGTCGGCACGGTCACGATGTAGAAATCGGAGCCAGCAAGTCTTGCCGGATCGTATTCGTAGACCAATGTCGGTTGCGACAGATGCGCCGGCTCGACCTCGCGCGTGCGGTCGCGGCCGGCCCGCAATTCGTCGACACGGCCGCGATCGATGTCGAAGCCGACCACCGGAACGCCGGACCGGGCGAATGCCACCGCGACCGGCAGGCCGACATAGCCGAGCCCGATCACCGCAATCTTGCGACCATGCGACACTACAGAAAGCCCCCGCCCGTTATGGCTAACCCGTTGACTTGATTATTCGACTTGGCGCCTGTTTAGCGACGCCGCTGCGCAGCGGCAACAGCTATATTCGGCACGCTCAGGAGGCCTGAGCGATGCCCAGCAGCCGGTTGTACAGCGCGACCGTCTGCTCGCCGACTTTCTCGCTTGAGAACTCGGCTTCCACCATCCGCCGCCCTGCCTCGCCGAAGCGCCGGCGCAACGCGTCGTCGCCTGTGAGCCGCTTGATAGCATCGGCCAGCGCCGCCGCATTATCGGGCGGCACCAGAAGCGCATTGACGTCCTGGCGCGCGATCTCGCGGCAGCCCGGCACGTCGGTCGCGACGATCGGACGTCCGCAGGCGGCCGCCTCCAGCAGACTCTTGGGCAGGCCCTCGCGGCGCGACGGCAGCACGGCGATATGCGCACGCATCCAGACCGTCTCGATGTCCGAGACATGCCCAAGGATCTCGAGGCCCGGCTTGTCTTTCCACTGCCGAACCTCGGACGCCGGTATCGACGCCGGATTGGCGGGATCGCCGTCGCCGGCCACCAGCAGCCGCACCGCTATTCCTTGCCTCATCAGAATATCGTGCGCGGCAATCAGCGTGCGAATGCCCTTGTCGTCAAGCAGACGCCCGACAAATGCGGCGGTCACCTGCCCTGCAGGCTCGGGCAACGGACGCAATTTGACCGTGTCGACGCCCGAACCGGGAACGAGATGAACATGCTCCCTGGAAACTCCCAGAGCTTCCACCGCCGCGCTGTCGTCGGGATTCTGCACCAGCACCGCCGCCCGCGGATCGTTCAACATCCACCGCATGAGGCCGGCGAGCACCGGGCGTATCAGTGCCGCCTTCAGCGATTTCGACGTGAAGCCGAAGCCCAGACCGGCCAGGGCATTCAGACGCCGGACCGGAAGGCCGATCGCGGCCAGCGAGCCGATAATCGAGGGCTGTAATGCAACATGATGCACAAGACTGGGTTCAATCCTGCGATAAAGCGCACGCACCTGCCGGATAATGGAGAACAGATCGAGCGGGTTCATGCTGCCGCGCCGCCAGACCAGAGGATGCAGTGTGAAACCGTGCTTCTCGATCTCCGTGCCGCCCCCGTTCAGATGCGTTGCCACATGCACGTCATAGCCAGCACGCTGCGCCGTGGTCGCCATGGGCAGACGATGCGACAGGAAATACCAGTCCTCGGTGACCAGATAGACCAGAACGGGCTTGCTCATCGTAAGATCAGCGATCCCGCTCAGACTGCAGGCGATGCCTTGCCATCGATCAGATCCTGGACGGCCGCGCGTTCATAAAGACTGGCACCGGCATAGAGGTTGAGATAGCGGGTGACGCAATCATCGATCGCGAAGTCCGACATGACGCGCCGGCGCGCGGCCGCACCCAGACGCTGCCGCAAGCCCGCGTCTTCGCACAAGCGCAGGACCGCCGCCGCCAGCGCCTCCGGATTCCTGATTGGAACCAGCAGCCCCGTTTCTTCGTCGGTAATCGCATCGACATTGCCGCCGACGGCCGTCGCGATCACCGGCAAACCGCACCCCATCGCCTCGATCAGGCTGTTGGAAAAGCCTTCCTCGTGCGACGGCAGCAGGACGGCATCGGCCGCCGCCAGCACGTCCTGCGCGTCACTGCGCTCGCCCAGCCACACCACATTGTCCGCAAAGCCGCGCTCCTGCGCCAGCTGGCGCAGATCCCGCCCGATCCCCTGGTCGCGGCCAATCAGCAGCAGGCGCCATCCAGCAGGGAGCCGATCCTTGATGCGGTCGAGAGCCTCGAACAGGTCGCGATGCCCCTTGTAGGGAATGAGATTGGCGTTGACCGCCAGCACCAGATCGTCCGGCGCAAGCTGGAGCCCGCTACGGGCCCGCTGGCGTCGCTCTGCATCGATCGCCTCCGGAATGGCAAGCCCGTTCCGGATCAGACCGATCTTGTTTCTGTCGCCGCACTCATCCAGCAGGTTGGAAATCACGGCGGCGGAGTTTCCAAGCAGGACCGCCGTCCGCCTGTGGAGCCGGCGTTCCAGCCAGGCGAGCAAGGGCCGCCGGCGCTGATACATATTGAGCGACCGCCGGCTCATGATGCGCCGGATGCTCGGCTGCGCAAACGCCGCGAACGAGCCGACGAGATAAGGTTCGCTGAGAAAGAAATGAAGGATGTCCGGTTTCGCGCTTAACAGGTGGCGGCGCAGACACAGGCCGGCATAGACGGCATGCAGCCGGCGGGGCAGATGACGCACCGGCCCTCCGATCGCCACACCGGCCTGCGTCATGGCTGCTTCCAGCTTGCCGCCGCGTTCCAGAACGAAGAGCGATACATCCAGCCCGCGCCGACGCAATAACGGCAGAATACGCAGGAGATGCTGCTCCGTGCCGCCGATATCGAGCCGCGCGGTGACGATCAGAACGCGCGGCAATTGCCGCCCGGCCGGAGACTGTGTCGAGGCAATCACTTCGACAATTCCAATCCAGAAAGTATTCTTAGGTCAGGCTCGCCGCCCAGCGCCGGCGCCAGGCTTCAAACATCAGCACAGCCCACAAGGCATAGGCCCAGTTGCGCCGGCCCGACACATGGTCGGTCCAGAGCTGGCGCACCTGCCGGACATCGATGAATTGCGCGTCCAGTTGACGTTCGTCCAGCAGATCCTCCGCCCAGTCGCGCAAAGGCCCGCGCAGCCAATCCGCCAGCGGCACGCCGAACCCCATTTTTGGTCGGTCGATCAGATCGCGCGGCACGTGGCGATCCAGCACGCGACGCAACAGCCATTTCGTCTCGCCGTCCCGGATGTGAAACCGGTCCGGCAATTGCCATGCAAAAGCGACAACACGATGGTCAAGCAAAGGCGGCCGCGCCTCCAGCGCCACGGCCATGGATGCACGATCCACTTTTTGCAGGATGTCGTCAGGCAGATAGGTCATGGTATCGCGCAGCTGCATCTGTTTGAGCAGGCCGGCATGACCGTCGAGATCGCGGCCGCTGCCGAAAGGCAGCGGATGTTCGGCAAGGCCGGGAGTGAGGCCGGCGGGATCGGAATATTGGCTGACCAGCCGCAGATAGATGCCGTCGGCATCCAGCGGCAGCACATCGGCGAATTTCTTGGCCTTGTCGGCGAACTGTCCCGGCAGGACGTTGCGGGGCGCGAGGCGGGCGAGCGCATCCAGCGCGCCGTCCGGCATTTGCCGGATCGCACAGGCCGCGATGCGGCGCAGGCTCTTCGGCATCCAAGCGAGGCGTCCCCATAATTTCTGGGCCAGCAGATAGCGGTTATAGCCGCCGAACAACTCGTCGCCGCCGTCGCCAGACAGCGCGACCGTGACATGGGCGCGGGTCAGTTTCGACACGAGGTGGGTCGGGATCTGCGAGGAATCGGCGAAGGGCTCGTCATACATGTCGGGGAGCTGCGGAACGACATCGAGCGCATCCTGTCCGTTGATGACCAGCTCGGTGTGGCTGGTGCCGAGATGCTTCGCAACCGCCGCGGCATGCGGGGATTCGTCGAAGCCGAAATCCGGGAAGCCGATGGAGAAGGTGCGCACCGGCCCGCGCCCGGCGGCGACCATCAGCGCGGACACCAGAGAGGAATCGATGCCGCCCGAGAGAAAGGCGCCGAGCGGCACATCGGAAATCATCTGGCGCGCGACCGCGTCGGCCAGAAGGTCGTGCAGACGCGTCTCCGCCTCGACATCGGACAGATCGACCGGCTTGGCCAGGCCTTCCGCGGCGACCGTCTGCATCGACCAGTATTGCCGGCGGGTCTCATTGCCGGCGGCATCGAATGAAACGATTTCGCCCGGCATCAGCTTCGACACGCCGCGCAGGATCGACCACGGGGCCGGGACATAGCCGAAGCGCAGAAAGCTCGTCAGCGACGACGGATCGATCGCGAACCGCCGCTCGCCCGCGGCAAAGAAGCTCTTCAGCTCCGACGCGAAGCGCACGGCGGCTCCCTGCATGCCGTAGAACAGGGGCTTGATGCCCATCCTGTCGCGCATGAGATGCAGCGCGCGGCCTTCGCGGTCCCACAGGGCGAGCGCGAACATGCCGTTCATGTCGGCGAGCGTGCGGTCGATGCCGCGCCGCGCGAAGGATTCAAGGATGACTTCGGTATCGGACGTGCCGCGCCATGAAACAGCGGCAAGTTCGGGCGCGCGCCGCATCTCGGCGGCGTTGTAGACCTCGCCGTTGTAGCAGATGACCCAGCGTTCGTCGGCCGACACCATCGGCTGCGCGCCCGTAGGCGTCAGATCGACGATGGCCAGACGCCGATGCGCCAGCGCGAGGCCCGCGGCCGGATCGCTCCAGACGCCGGAGCCGTCCGGCCCGCGATGCGCAATGGCGTCGGCCATGGCGCGCGCCTGCGCCTCCAGCGCCTGCCGCGCATCGGCCAGCGCTGGATCAAGGAGACCGGCGATGCCGCACATTCAAGGATGACTTCTGCTGTACCGGCGAATGGTTCAGTCGCGCACGCAGCGCAGAAACCCGCCCGGGCAGACGGACAAATGCAGTTTGTCGTCATAACTGCTGTCCACCTCGAAGCGCTTGTTTTCGGCAAGGAAGACATCGATCGCGCTCTTGGGATTGTTGCCACGGCCCCAAGGGCGGTCGCCAAGAACGTCCTCGGGCAGATGCGCGATCACGGTGTCGAAGACGACAATATACGAATCTTTCTGCACGAAGCGTTCGTAGGCGCGCAATTCGGCAAGCACGTGGTCGTGGCCATGGTGAGAGTCGAGGACGACCAGCATCGGCACATCCCTACCCGCCAATTCCGCCACCTTTCCGACAGTCCCTTCGTCGATGGAGCTGCCGTCAACGAGCTTAATCCGATGCGCCAAGGGATGCGAGGTAATTGCCGCTCTGTTCTCATCGCCCAGCGCGAGCTCAACGCCGATGACGGTCCCTTGCACGCCGGTCAACTCCAACATGGAGGCATAAAAAACCAGAGATCCGCCGCGCGCGACCCCTGTTTCGATGATCGTTCGAGGCTTGATCTGCCAGATCAGCTCCTGCATCGCCACAATGTCCGCGGGGTACTGGATGATCGGCAATCCCATCCAGCGGAAGTTGTAGGAATAGCGATGACGAAATGACTGCGTGAACCAGGCTCGGCCTAGTTCGCGAAACTCGGCGTCAGCCGCCATTGCCGCAATATCGCACTGCTTTCGCGCTTCAAACTCTGCATCGCTTTCGTACATCACACCGTTCCAGTATAAGAATTGGCTCCAGCCGCCTGCCTAGCCATCTCGGGGCCCTTCCGCGACCAATATTCGAATGAAGAGGCAATGGTGTCGTCGAGCGTGAAGCACGGACTAAAGCCAACTTCATCCCGCAGCCGCCGGATATCTGCCACCAGTTGCTGCGGCTCTCCCGCGCGGGCCGGCAGCGCCCCAAGCTGCAACAGGTCGGGCCCTCCGCACATACTCGCTGCGCGGCGAGCGACATCCGCCAGCTTCACGCCTCTTCCCGACCCAATATTCACTGCCCCGCTTACATCGCTCGCGACCAGCGCCGCGAGCGCGACGCCCGTGTCGCGGACATCCATCACATCGCGAACCTGCTGGCCTGAGCCAAGCCGAGCCGGCCGGCCTTCCAGCATTGCTGTCACAACGGTCGGCAGGAAACGCTGCGGACCTTCCCCCCAGCCCATCGGGAAGAAGATGCGACCGACAGCGAAACTCGCCCCGGCTTCTCGAGCCAGACCGGACATTGCATCTGCGGCTTTCCGCTTCGCACGTCCATAAGGCGTCTGAGGGTCGCCCTGTGCCGCCGATTCGGGAATCGGCCCCTCGATAAGGACACGATCCGACCAGTCATATTCAGCGCAGGAGCCGGCCAGAACAATGCGGCGGCCTCCGCACTCCAGGAAATGTCCTGCGGTCGCCACGCACGAGGCGACCCACAGCTCATTCGCGGGATCGGTCCAGAAGGCACCGTGTGCGGTCGACCATGCACTCAGCAAAAGATGGCTCGGCTTAACCCGGTCGATCAACGCATCGACGGCAGCGATGTCGTGCAAGTCCAGATGGTGCGTAGTTACGTCCGGCACTGACACAGCCCGGCGGGTAATTCCGTGAACCTCAAAGCCTCGCCTTGAGAGATCCTGCGCCGCCCATCTCCCGACAAAACCGGCCGCTCCGGTGATCAACGCCGTTGGCATCGCTTACCCATTGGCAGCCCGCGTGCCTTTCCCGCGCAAAAAATGCTTGGCGACGTAGAACGGGAAATATCTGGCGTATTTCTCGATCAGGAACATCACGCCCAGAATGCCGGAGAATGACCGTCCGGACTGCTTCAACGTGGAAAAGGTCGCAATGAGCAACGCAGTCAGGCCATGCACGCTGGACACGTGCCGGCGATAGTCCTGGTAGGCGGCGCGCTCGGCGTCGGTCTTGACGACCTCGAAATAATTGAAGCGCGGTCCGTGGACATAACGAAAGGCGCCGCTGGCGGCGGCTGCCAACATGATCGGCATGTCGGGCCACCAATAGGTGGAGCGATAGTCGATCGCTCGCAGAGCGCTCACCCGCCACAATCCGTAAATGTGATAACACTGCATATGCGCGGTCTTTCGGAGCCGTCGCCAGAGCGGCAATCCCTCATTTGCGAATTGGTAGTCGGCGCGCAGCGATGGCTGCCCGATGCCATCCCAAACATATAGATCCCCAAATGCCAAGACTGTGTCGGGATCATCGAAGGCGCGAAGCAGCTTCGAGACGAAATCAGAAGACCGGGTGTCGTCATGGGCACACCAGGCGAAAAACTCTCCCCTCGCCTGCCCCATCACAAAGAGGAAATTGTCGAAAGCGGTGATCGCTTTCTCCTGCCTGATCACCCGCATGTTCGGGTGGCGCGCGGCATATTCGGCGAGAATGTCCGGCGTTGCGTCATCGGAGGCGTTGTCGGAAACCACTATCTCGATATTCGGATAATCCTGGGCAACAATTGAATCGAGCGCCGCGCGCAGCATGCCGGCGCCGTTACGCACCGGCACGCCGAGCGTAACCAGGGGGAGATCCGCGCTCACGCGAAGGTCTCCGCCGCGGCAAGGCGCGGCCTTGCCCGATCCGCCTCCGACATCACCGGGTCCGGCAGCGGCCACGCAATGCCGATCTGGGGATCGTCATAGGCCACGCCCCGCCCGGCTTCGGCCACATAAGCCGGCGTGATTTCGTAACAGAGCTCGGTCGCGTCCGCGAGGGTCTGGAAGCCATGCGCACAGCCTTCCGGAATATAGAGCATGACATGGTTTTCGCCGCTGATCGCTTCTCCATGCCAGCGACCGAAGGCGGGCGACGAGCGGCGCAAATCCACAAGCACGTCGAAGGCCGCGCCGGCGATGCAACGCACGATCTTGGTCTCCGCGTGCGGTGCAATCTGATAATGCAGGCCGCGCAGGGTTCCCCTCTTCGCGTTGAACGACACGCTGCGTTGCACGAAATCCGTCATCAGCCCATGTGCTGCGAATTCATTCGCGCAGAAGGTGCGCGCGAAAAAACCGCGACTGTCGGCCTGCGGCTCGATCTCGATGCGAAAAGCACCGGGGATCGGCAAGGCTGTAAAGCGCATGCAGCCTAGACCACGCGGACTTCGGGCACCGGCAGGATGAACTTGCCGCCGGCATCGCGGAATGGCTGCTGCTGCGCCAGGATTTCGGTGGCGAAATTCCAGGTCAGCAGCAGCACGTAATCGGGTTTGCGCGCCGCCAGTTCCTCGGGCGGCACGATCGGCAGGTGACTGCCGGGCGTGAACTTGCCCTGCTTGACGGTCGAGCGGTCGGCGACGAAATCGAGCAGGCTGCCGTCGATGCCGAAATAGTTCAGCAAGGTCGCGCCTTTCGCCGAGGCACCGTAGGCGGCGAGCGAGCGGCCCTCCGCCTTGAGCTTGCGCAGGAGCGACAGAAGGTCGTCGCGCAGCTTCATCACACGCGCGGCAAAATCGGCGTAGTAACGGGGTCTGGTGAGGCCAAGCGCGGCTTCCTCACGCAGAATATCTTTCACCGCCGCGCTTTGCGGCGTGCCGGCATGCGCGGCGAATATCCGCAGCGAGCCGCCGTGAATTGGGATCCGCTCGATACCGGCCAAGACCAGTTCATGCCGTGCGAGCAATCGATCCAGCGCCGTCGCCGAGAAATAGCAGAGGTGCTCGTGATAGATGGTGTCGAACTCCACCTTCTCGATCAGATCGCGCAGATACGGCGCCTCGATAGAGGCAACGCCGCCCGGCTTGAGCACGGTCTTGATGCCGGCGACGAAGCCGTTCAGATCGGCGACATGCGCCAGCACGTTGTTGGCGTGAAAGACGTCGCACTGCCCTTCCGCCGCGAGCCGTTGCGCCTCCGCGCGGCCGAAAAAGGCGCAGCGCGTGGGAATGCCACGCTTGTTCGCTTCCGCAGCGATATTGGCTGCCGGCTCGACGCCCAGCACCGGCACGCCCAAAGCCTGGTAGTGCTGCAGCAGATACCCATCGTTGGACGCCGCCTCCATCACCAGCGAGGAGGCACTCAGACCCCGCTCGCGCGCCAGGCGCTCGGCCAGGGCCTTGGCCGATGTCACGACCGTTTCGGAAAAGGACGAGAAATAGACGTAGTCCGAAAACAGCGTTTCAGGAGGCACCGTCTCGGTGATCTGGACCAGACTGCACTCCTCGCACATCACGGTGTTGAGCGGATAGCGCGGCTCGGGCACGTCGAGCTGATCGGCCCGCAGCAGCGCATTCGCGAGCGGCGTGCGGCCGAGGTCGATGACCGGGCTGAGCCGGGTGCCGGAGCAGGAACGGCAGGCGAAGGTCACGCGCGGTTATCCAGGAAGTTGCGATACCAGGCGATCGTGCGCGCCAGCCCCTCCTTGAGGCCATAACGTGCCTCCCAGCCGAGCTGCTCGCGTGCCTTCGTCGAATCGAGATGCTGCGCACGGATTTCGTTCGACGCCTCGTTGAGCACCACCGGCTGCAGGTCGGACTGCATCATGGCGCGGATGGCATCGACCATCTCGAGCACGTTCAGCGGCTTGCCGGTCGAAAAATTGAAGGCCTCCCCGGCGAACTTGCTGTCCTTGCGCAGCGCTTGCGCAAGATGCAGATACGAATCCACCGCGTCCTCGACATAGATGTAATCGCGGATGTAGTGGCCATCCGAGCGCACGACCGGCCGTTCGCCGCGGACGATCGAGCGGATGGTTCCCGGCACGACGCGATTCCAGTTGAGGTCGCCGCCGCCGAAGAAGTTGCCGCAGCGCGTGATCGCCACCGGGACATTCCAGGTCTTGGCATAGCAGGCCGCGATCAGGTCGGCGCAGGATTTCGAGACGTCATAAGGATGCTCGCCGCGCAGCGGCGTCGCCTCGACATAGGGCAGGACATCGCAGGAACCATAGGCCTTGTCCGACGAGGCAATGACAATCGCCTTCACCGTCGGCGAACGGCGCGCCGCTTCGAGCAAGGCCCAGGTGCCGCCGATATTCGTTTCAAACGTGGAGACTGGATTACGGTTGGCAATTCCAACGATGGTCTGCGCGGCGAGGTGCAGCACGGTATCGATCTCGTATTCCCCGAGCACGCGCTCGATCAGCGCCTGGTCGCGCACATCGCCGCGCACCACATTGACCTTGTGTTCGAGATCGAGCTCGACGAAGCGCGCACCCGGCACCCAGTCGCGCACCAGGGCGACCACATCGGCGCCAAGACCCGCCAGCCGCTCGACCAGCCAGCCGCCCACGAGGCCGGTGCCGCCGGTGACGAAGACGCGGCGATCGCGCCAGAAAACCGCTTGCGGGTCAGTCATTCCAGGTTCTCCACGGCGCGCGGCCCTGATCCCACAAACTTTGCAGCAAACGCAATTCGCGCAGCGTGTCCATGCATTGCCAGAAGCCCTCGTGACGATAGGCGGCAAGCTGCTTGTCGCGGGCGAGACGCTCCAGCAGCATCACTTCCAGGCTGGCTGAATCGTCGGTCAGGTAATCGAAAATGCCCGGCTCGAAGACGAGGAAGCCACCGTTGATCCAGCCCTCCCCGATCTGCGGCTTCTCGACGAATTCCTTGATCATGTCGCCTTCGAAGACCAGCCCGCCGAAGCGCGCCGGCGGGCGCACCGCTGTCACCGTGCCGAGCTTGCCATGCTGCTTGTGGAAGGCGAGCAGCTTGTCGAGCGGCACATCGGAGACGCCGTCGCCATAGGTGACCATGAACGTCGCGTCGCGCAGATGCTGCGCCAGCCGCCGCACCCGGCCGCCGGTGTTGCTTTCAAGACCGGTCTCGCACAGATGTACCGTCCAGTTTTCGGGCCGCACGCCACGCAATTGAACGGCGCCATCGCCCGTGGAGACCGTGAGATCGCCGGCGAGCTGCACCTCGTCGACGAAATAGCGCTTGATCAGATGGCCCTTGTAGCCGAGCGCGACATAGAATTCATTGAAGCCATGCGCGGCGTAGTGCTTCATGATGTGCCAGAGGATCGGACGATCCCCGATCTCCACCATCGGCTTCGGCTTGACATCGGTCTCCTCTGACAAGCGCGTGCCGCGGCCGCCGGCGAGGAGGACGATTTTGGTGGGCGATGACATGCGCTAAACGACTCCAGACTGCATTGCTCGGAACATCACGCGGCCTGACGCAGCATATTCGCTGCCAGAAAATGCTCGATCAGAAAATCCGCCAGATGAGGCGCCTCTTCCGGCTTCGGAAAATGCGGCGTAAGCCCCATCAGATACGACAGCATGAACTTGCGGATCAGTTCCTGCCGCTCGGTGCGGCGGGAATAATCTCCTTCAAGGAGGATACGACGCATTATATCCGGCAATTCATGCGGCCCGGATGCCTTGTAGATCACGTCGGCATAGTCAAAGAACGAGCGGCCCAGCATGATGACGGGCCGATCCAGCGCCATAGCTTCCACCCCAATCGTCCCTGTGATCGTAATGGTCGCAAGCGTCCTTTTCGCAATCTCTTTCGAAGGCGCATCGCTGAACATGATATTCGGGAATGACGTCAGATGACGGTATTGCCAGGCCGGGCGAACACCGCGTCCGGCCGGATGCTCTTTCAGCACCAGGGTGTAGCCGAGCGGCAGCGACTTTGAGATGTTCTCGATGAGCCCGATTTGATTTGCATAGTAGATGCCGCCGACCAGCGTCGATTGTTCGGGCTGGAAATGCAGTGGAAAGAAGACCGATTTGTCGGGAATGGACGTGTCGGGCCGCCCCACCAGTTTGCGCATGCGCCACTTGCGCCACACTCGTAACAGGTTTGCTCTGGCCTTCGCGACGGGATCGATCCTCGTGTAGTCAAGATCCTTGTTCTTGGCCAAATTCTCCAGAAGATAGGCCGGCAACTTGCGTAGATTTGGAGACAGCGCACTGCGCCCGAAATTCCGCTTGGTGACGGAGTAGAATGCCTTGTTGCCGTCAAAATCGACTATGCTTTTTCGAAGCCGCTCGGCACGGGCAATTTCCTCCTCGAGCAGCGGCCGGCTCAGAAGCCTTTGGTAGGCCTCGCGCATACGATCGCAGCGCAGATACTCGTCGTTGGTGAAGAAGCTTCCCGGCTTTCCGTCTTCCTGCAACCAGGCGGGAGAAATGGCAAAGATCCTTGCACCGTGGTGGTTGGCAACCTTGAACAGAACGTGCGTGAAGAAGCTGTCGGCCGTCTGGCATATCAATGCGTCATATTTCTCTGCAAATATTCGCTCGAGAAATGTGACAATGTTGATCAGAAGACGCAACACGTAATCCGGCGTCTCGATCCTGTGCCCTGCCCCGCCGAGAAGAAACGAAGAATCGGTGAAGCTCCGCTCGCTGGCGATGACCGCCGACCAGCTCACTTCCGGATAATCCTTCACCAGGCGGTCGATCTCAGACCGCCAGTTCTGTGGCGATTCCGCCAGAAAGGCTTCAAATGCATGTACGGTGCCTGCAGCCGGCGACTGCGATTTCGTGATCTCGGCCTCTGACTTTTTCCAGACAACGAAGTCGCAACGAATGCCTGGCAGGCGACTCGTCACGGCGTTCGCCAACGCACAATTGAGATCGATGACGGGCAAGCCACCCTGATTTCCGGCAAAGAGAAGCTTCATGTCGCGGTCAGTCCGGTTTTTTCTTGCCGATGCTGCGAATGTCAATGCGCGCCAGCTCGTCCGCGATCTGAACGCCGGCATTGCCGGTTCCGAAGATCGGCGCCGATGCATAGCGGCCATGCTTGATCTGCGCCGCCACTGCGCCCGCGATTTCGTCCTCGTCGTAATTCGCCAGAACGATGTTCGGCCCGTGCTCGCGACCCTCCTGGCGATCGCCCACGATCACCGCGGGAACACCCAAAAAAGCCCCTTCCCGCAAGAATGACGATGAATTTCCCACGCAGCACTGCGCATTGTTGAGGACACGCGCATAGTCCTCCGGCGCAAAATTCTTGAAATAGTAGATTGGCGCATCCATGTGGAATTCACGAAAATGGCGAATGCCCTTGGATACGTCGTCCGAACCGGCATCGATATTGGGCCACAGCACTACTTTTTGGATACTCTCGAACCTGCTCACCGCATTCAGCGTCTTGGTGATCTGCTGCAGGCCCTGCCCGTATGAGGTTGTTACCGGATGCTGCACCACCAGAATGTAAGGCTTACTCCAATCGAGCGGCCGTCCCACGCCGAGGTAACGCTGCATGATGGCGTTCGAGATGGAGAGATCGTCATTCAACAGAACGTCGATTGACGGGCAGCCATAATTGAACACGAAGCGGGGGTCTTCGCCCATCTCGATCACGCGGCGGCGCGACTGCTCGCTGGCAACAAAGTGAAGGTCCGCAAGTTTGGTGACGGCGTGCCTGACGCGATCGTCGATGTTTCCGGACACTTCCCCGCCCTGAAGATGAACGAGCTTGATGTTCAAGTATGTCGCGGCGACAGCCGTGGCCATCGTCTCGAAACGGTCGGCAACCGTCACAACGTAATCAGGCTCCAGATCCTGGAAAGCGGTCGATAGCTCGACAATGCCCAAGCCCGTCGATTTCGCCTGGGTGGTGAGCGTCTCCCCTTCGATGACGTAAAAGATCGAACGCAACGGCTTGAAGCCATCCTTGCGGATCACATCGATGGCGGGACCGAAGCGCTCCAGCAGCGTGGACGCGCCGACGACGAGCTGCAATTCGAGATCGGGATGCGCCTGAATGGCCTTCAGCAGGTATTTCACGCGGCCGTAATTGGCGCGGCTCGCGACCACAACACACACTTTTTTCATGTCAGATCATCGTCGGTCAGAAAATCCCACTTGGCCTTTGCACGCTGCAACTTGCGCCCGATCACCATGTCCAGATTCGACGAAGGCAGACCTTGTCCGGCTGGCTTCTTGCCCTCCAGATCCTCAAAGGTCAGCGTATGGCCTGCCGGCAAATCGCGGTTTACTGCAAGCGAGCGGCCAAAAGTCGAGCGCAGAGTGTTGAGTTCAGGCGTGAGATGCTTTTCGGCGCTGCCGGACCGCGCCTGCTCGACAAACCGGATCCCTTCGACGAGCGTCGCGAATTCGTCGACGGTCAATGACGCTTTGGCGTCCGGGCCGAACATGCGCCGGTCGAAAGTCACATGCGCCTCGACGACACTGGCACCGCAGGCAGCAGCCGCAACACCGGCGAAAATCTTTCCGGAGTGATCGGAAAGACCAGTCGGACAATCGAGACGCTTCCGCAACTCTGCAATGGCGGAGAGTCCGACATCCTCGGCAGCGGTGGGATACCGGGTCGTGCATTGCAGGACGGCGATGCCGCCCGGCCGCAGCCGCTCCACCGCGCGCGCAATCTCCTGCATAGTGCCGAGGCCGGTCGACAGAATCGCCTCCTTGCCGGTGCGGGCAATACGCTCGATCAGGAGATCGTTGGTGATATCGCCGGAGCCGATCTTGTACCGGTTGACGTTCAGCCGTTCGAGAAGGTTGACCGCGGCATTGGAAAACGGAGTCGCAAGAAACTCGACACCGGCCTTTTCGCAATGGTGTTTGATGCCCTGCCACTGCTCGGCGTTGAAGCCCATGCGCCGCCAGTAATCGTAGCGCGTGGCATCCACCTCGGAGAACTTCACGCGAAACGGCTCCTGTGCGCTGGATTCGGCCTCCGCGATATGAACCTGGAATTTTACCGCGTCGACCCTGGCGGATGCGCAGGCGTCGATGAAGGAATGGAGAATGCCAAGGCTGCCGTCATGCGCCTGGGCGATTTCCGCCACCACGAAGACACGCCCTTGGCGTTCGTATTCTGCGATGGATGGACGGCTCATGCCGGTGCTCTCCTCGCAGGGCCATTCGCACGTGCTGCGCAGAATGCAATCAGCTTCTCAGCCAGGAATTCCTCGGTCGCCTCCATCGAGGTGAATGTCGCCCCACCGATATGCGGGGTGACGATGACATTGTGGTCCCGGATCGTAGCCAGCCAGCGGGCGCGGTGATTGCCACCGACTTCATTGCTGATGACATCCACGGCGCAGCCTGCCAATTGCCCGTCTTCGATCGCCTCTAGAAGCGCATCCTCGTCGATGAGTTCGCCGCGCGCAATATTGACCAGGTATTTGCCGCGCAGAGCATCGATTTGCGGACGGCCCAGAACGAAAGGTGCGCCCGGCTCATACGAGGCTGCGAGAATGATCACCCGGCTCGCGGCGATGAGTTCATCGACCGTTCCATAGCGCAGGCCGACATCTGCGCCCTTCACATGCGGGTCGTGCCAGCCGACCTTTGCGTCGAACGCCGCCATATAGGCCGCCACGCGGCGTCCCACGCGCCCGAAGCCGATGATCCCGACCGCGGCGCCATACAGCTCCTCGCCCCGGCACCTGTCCCGATCCCAATGAGCATTCGTTTCGTTGAGAAAGGCGGTCCGGTAGTTGCGCAGCAATGCGATTGTCAGTCCCAAGGCGTGCTCTGGCGTTGCGCGAATCCGCTCGAGAAATCCCGTCTCGCCCTTCAGACTGAGCAGTGCAATTCCACGGGCCGAGAGCGCGTCGAGATCGATATGCGTAAGCCCCGTCGTCGGGCTGCACAGAGCAGTCAGTTTCGGCGCCTGCGCAATGAATGGACCGTCGATCCTGTGCGCGAGGCGCACGAAAAGTGCATCCTTGTCGCTCAGGAAACGCGCAAGGTGGTTGCCGTCATAGGCGACCACGCTTCCAATGCCGGCAAGCCGGGACAGGGCTTTCGGCGAAAAGCCGTCGGGTTCCAGAAGGCCTATCTGCACATCACCGCCCGCAGAATTTCAAGATCGTCCGGCGCATCGAGATCGATCGAATCCACCTTGCGCATGCGCATCAGCATCGGGCGGTCACAGACCAGCCGCCCGGTTTCGCGGATATACGACGTCCGGGTGATATAGACCGCCCCGTTGCGCACCATCACCGGCCCGTGCTCCTGGCGCCGGACACCTTTGTTATGGTTCGGATTCTTCGGCGTGAGATAACCCGTTCCGTCGTCGACATACATTACGAGGTCGTTGATATAGTCTTCCTGGTAGCAGCTGATGAGCGAGCCCGATTGCCCACTGCGAAAGCGCCGGACGGCCTCCGCGATGGCCTGGACATCACGGATCGGGGCGGTCGGCTGCAGCAGCATGACCGCCTCGTAGCGCTCCCCCTGCGCCTGCAGCGTATCCAGGGCGTGCAACACATAGTCGATTGCCTTGGCGGTGTCTGTGGCGAAGGCGGCCGGCCGCATGAACGGAATATCGGCGCCCCACTGCCTCGCCACGTCGGCAATTTCGGCATCATCCGTCGATACAATGCAGCGCGTCACTGCGCCCATTCTGGCCAGTTCATTTCCCGTTTCGATCGACCAGGCGATCAGCGGCTTGCCGCAGACATCGACCAGGTTTTTTCGGGGAATGCCTTTGGAGCCGCCGCGAGCAGGTACGATGGCAAGGATCGACATATTTCCAGTAGCGGTCATCGGCCGTGCGTCGTTCTCAAACGGCTGCTCGTATCGCCGCGGCTGGCCTCGGTGACTTCACCACCATGCAGGATTGGCAGAAAATACCGCCGCACGGCCTCGGCATGCGATGCAATGTCCGGCAGCGCCGTGCGCGACGGTTCGGAAGACAGAAACGCCTGCACCTGCCGAAACAATCCGGGCTTGTAGCGTTTATCGAGATTGTCATCGAGCGCCATGTCGTTGAGCGCGAAACCGCTCTTGTCCTGAATTTTCAACCCCTCCAGAGGCTGCAAGACCAGACGGCGCTTTCTTGTACGGATATCGAGCCCCCAGCGCCCGGCAGAACTCCAATCGGCGTGGTAACTGAACAAGGCGCCACCACACGTACGGCCGTGCCCGGCAAAGACCGCGGCGGCCGGATGCCAGGCAAGCGTGCCCGCAATTTCACCGAGCATGGCCTCGGGAGCGCCGCCAAGGTGAAACGCCAGATCGACGACATGGCTCGAATTCGCGAGAAACCAGCTCCGCAGGACGGAGGTGTCCTTGTCGGGCGAGACAATACGATCGGCGAGTTCGGTAAACTCGAAATGAAAGGAGGTCGCCCCGCCATCGGCGGCAATCAGCTCACGTGCCGCCTCGACGGATGCATAGAAGCGCCGATTGTAAGCAACGAACACGGAGGCTCCGCGCTGCGCCGCCAGACGTGCGAGCTGTTCGATCTCCTCGACGGTGAGACCTGCCGGCTTCTCGACCAGGAGACGGCGGGCGCCGGCCTCGATCAACGTGATCGTCGCCTCGGCCAGGCTCGGAATCGGCAGTGCCACAATCACGGCATCGACAGTCGCGAGGTCATGCCTGTCGAGATAGGTCGCGAGTCCGCCCTCTTGCGCAGGCAGACCCGTCGCCTGGCTAAAGGCGCGAACGGACTGCGCCGTCCGGCCGACCACCTGAAGATTGACCTTCTGCGCCTGCAGGACGGCGGTATAGGCTTGCGCCATGGGGCCCGTCCCGACCAGAAGAACGGTCATGTGATCGGACACTCGTCGATTTCCGGATTTCCAGCGATCGCACGCAGATGAGAGAGAAAGGCGCCGAGCATAGACCGGTGCAGCCGCGCGGCTCTCGCATAATCCGGCAGCGCCGGCTGCCGCCCCTCCATAATATCCATCACATGCCGCGCCGTCGCGTCACTTTGCAGAGGAATCGGGAACGGCTCCGTACGCACATCCTTTCCATTCGCAATCGCCAGCGTTTGATCCACCTGGGAGATCCGCAACGACAGGCCCTCGGTCGCGATGGTCACGTCGCGACCGCTGAATTGACCCGGCGCGCAATAAGCGCTGAAACTGCAACCATTCGCGCTCGCGCCCGATAGTGTCCCGGTAAATTCGATATAGCCGGCGCGCTTTGACGGGATCGTTTCCCTGTCAAGGGCTTCGCCGGACAGAACAATGTCATCACAGCCTGCCAGCATCGCAAACTCATCGAGATGATGAACCACGTTGCAGCCAAGCCCCCAGCCCGCACCTTGCACGCTGTAATCGAACGTCTTCCCGTCCAGCATCTGCGCAACGTACCTCGCGCGCGGCGAAAATCGCCGGCCGCAATTGACCCAGACACTGGCGCCGGTGCGAATAAACATGTCTTCCGCAACTTCATAATCTTCCAATCTCGTAAACAGGACTTTTTCCAGGATCAGGCGGCGCGTACCTGCTTTCACCAGCGACGTGACGATCGGAAGCCGTTCAGCCGAGTTGGTCGCGACAATGGCCAAATCAGGAATCCCATCCAGATGGTCGATGTCAGCGATCTCATTAACGGAACCGAAACGAAGTCCGCCGGCTTGTGCGAGCAAATCGAGGCTGCGCGCCCGGGACGCCTGCGAAGGGTCTACGACATCGACGATCAGATCGATTTCAAGCCGCGCGAGCGACTGCAGATGCCGAGCGCCGAGATTTCCCGCTCCAACGATGGCGATTCGCGTAGGCACGCTGGTCAGTCCAGATAGGAACGCGCCCAAAGCTCGAGATTGAGCCACTGCCAGAGGAAGAAAGAGTTTTCCCGCCCCCCGCCGCAATAACGGGCGTAAATGGCGCGGGCGACGGCCGGATCGATCCAGCCGCGATCGTTGAACGAAGGCGATTTTATCAAATCCAGCACGAATGCCTGCCAGTCCGTTGCCAGCCATTCGCGCTGCGGCGACTGAACAGACCGCTTGCTCGCATTGGCGACATCCGCAGAAATCCAATTTTGCGCAATCTTCCGGAACAGCGATTTAGTGTGGCTGTCGCTGATCAGATATTTGGTCGGAACGCTGAAGCCAAACTCGACAAGGCGATGATCCAGAAACGGAACCCGCAGCTCCCGCGAATGGCCCATCGACATGCGGTCGTTGAACCGCAAGCCACGTGGAATTTTTGCAGCGAGCAGATCCAACGCAGCGGCGGCTTTCAGAGGGCTTCCGAATTCCGACCGGTAATCCGGCAAGGGAAGCAGCTCCGCATCACGCCGCAGCCGCGGCGAGATCGCCTCCGCGACCGTGCCCTCCGAGCCGTCGATGGAGCGGCCTCTGGGATCGAAATCGTTGGTCGCGGCGGCTCGGGAATATTTCTTGTACCCGAGAAACACTTCGTCGACGCCGTTGCCATCGCACAGAACGGTAATGCCTTCCTCGCGCGCCGCACGATAAGTGTAGTCATAGGCGGCGACGGATACGCCTCCGAACGGCTCCGCCTGCCGCCGCACGGTGTCATCCAGCACACGTTCGATATCCTCACGATCGAGCGTGCACAGATGCAAGGTCGCGCCATTGGCAACCTTCCTGACCCACGCCGCTTCGCTATAAGGCTCGGGAAAATCCTGCGTAAAGACATGCAGGTCGTCCACGGCCTTGCTCGTCACGCCGACCAGCACCGATGAGTCGACGCCTCCGGAGACATTGAGGCCGACTTTCACATCCGCAATCAGATGATCGCAAATGGCCGTCTCGACGGCCCGCGCACCTCTCTCCACAAGTTCCGGCTCGCTGACATTCGACAGGTCGACCAGATGTTCCGACAAGCAATACCAGCGTTTCTCGGTCAACTCTCCCGTGGCCAGATCGAGCTCTGCTGCGCATCCCGGCTCGATGCAGCGTATCCCTGCAAAAAACGTCCGCGCACCGGTGTCATAGAGCCCGGTTTCGAGATAGGTGCGGATCGTGTCCTCGTCGGCCCGGCGGCGCGGCAGCAAATCCAGCAGCGGCGGGATTTCGCTCGCAAAGGCGACGCCCCCGTCGGGCAGGCGCGCCCAATAGAGCGGCTTGATACCGAAACGGTCGCGCGCGAGATGCAGCACATTCGTCTTGCGATCAAGCAAGGCGAAAGCGAACATCCCGACCCAGTCATGCATGGCGTCGACGCCGCGCTGCGCGAAATCGGCCAGCAGCATTTCGGTATCGCCTTGGGTGCGGAACTGCCAGTCGCCGCGATAGCGTGCGCGCAGATCGCGATAGTTCACAATCTCGCCGTTGTAGATCAGCACCCACCGTTCGTCAGGCGACACCATCGGCTGGTTCGCGCCATCCGACAGATCGATGATCTTCAAGCGGTTATGACCGAGCACCAGCCGCCTGTCCGGAGATGTCCACATACCGCGCGCGTCCGGCCCGCGATGCGCCAGTTGCTCCAGCATGCGCGCAGGCTCCCGCGGATCGACGCCGCCGGGACGGAAGACCGCGACCAGGCCGCACATTAGCTGGCTGTGCTCACGATAAACTCGCCGTCGCGCCAACGTGCGCCGCGATATGTCCCACGCGCCAAGGCTTCTAGGCAGAGCCGAACCTGCTGAGCACGAGCCTGAAGGGAGTGGTTGTTTGCGGTGACTTTGCGCCCGGATATGGCGACATCGTGCCCTGCCCCTGTTCTCACGAGCTCCTGCAACAAACCAGGCAGGTCATCCGGTTCGGCAGAAAGATAATGAACTCCGTCCACAAAGCCGAGTTCCTGATAGCCCGTGCAAGGCCTGCACAAGAACAGGGCGCCTGCTGCCGGAATCTCGAAGAACTTTCGAACAGGCAGACCAAACCCGCCGGGAGCGGTGTAAACGTAACGGGACGTCTTCAATGTGCGTTGAAATCTCTGGTTATACATGTGCAGTCCCGTTGGATGCGCATAAACCGGCACTCCAAGCCGATTCAGAATCCGGAAAAGATGGAAATACCATTTGGATGCCATGCGAACGCCAGAACGGCGCAGTTCGGCATTGGCTCTCTTTCGCAAGTGATATTCAACTCCGGGTACGGCAATCACAGGCCGCCTCAAATGAATCGGCGTAAAGGAGAACTCTGACGGTACAACATAGTGAAGCGCCGTAATGACTCGTTCCGGATGAGCATGAAGGAAATCGAACCAGCAGTCGGATAGCTGGGCTTTCTTTCGCTGGTAGTGTTTCTCTTGCACGACAAACACGGGAAGCTCGGCCAAGGGCCTGACAAACTGCTCATTGGGTCCAATCAAGGTCAAATTCAGATCCTGCAGGCGCTGAACCTGCGCGGGGGTGGCCGCGTAATAGTCAAAGTTCACCGAGCTGACGAGCCGATGTTCGATATCGGCCTTGGGCAACGCGGCAAACAGGTCCTTGAGAAATGCAACGATGTGCGCATCCGAATGTCCATGGGCTGCGAAGCGGCGCATGTGATTCAAGGTACTGCGAATGACATCGTCGTCGAGATTGCTGGCCAAAACCGGCGAGTTGGGGCCAATGACGATGACTCCATACGGACCCGTTTCCCGAATCCAATCCAACAGGCCTTTTGCCAAAACATCAGGTGAACTGAATCCAGGGCCGTAAAAGGATACGTTCGGGACAGCTGCTTCAATCAGCTGCGGGAAATAGGTTGCTGAGGGATTCAGGTGGATAAGTTCGATATCCACGTAAAGCGCGCGGATCATCGACTTAAACCTCACCCAATTTTCGTTTGCGCTCTTGCAGTCCCGGGCGCGCCAAACTCATATTTCCTTCCCTGAGGGTGCGCCCGTTCCTGATGGCGTCCGACCTCAAGCGGCGTCCCAAGGTCCTCTCCATCTGTGTTCCCAACCAAAGCACCCGATCAATGTCATAACCGTGCTCGATGCCCATCTCATCAATTTGCACAAGCAGATCTTCGAGCGGAACAATTCCTGGACTCACGTGATAATACTTGCCCGTGCCTGGCACAGGGCGATCCTCGAAGAAGTTGGCCGGCTGCCCACCAATTCCACCGAGAGAGCCCTCAAAATGACTAATCCCGGCTTGTAACGCAGCAAGGACCGATGCAGATCCGATCCGCTTTGTTTCATGAAAATGGGCTACATGGAGATTGGGATCGGGAAAAGCATCGAGCACCTCGGAGAAATAACGAAATATCTCCGGTGCGGTGCCGCTGCCGTCATGATCGCTGTGCTCGATATCATGCGCGCCGATATCGAGCCAACGTTTCGTAAATTCCAGCGCATCCTTCATGTCCGTTGGACCGCCGACAGGACTGCCCCATATCGTGCTCACCGTACCGCACATGACCATCCCGGCATCGTTGCATTTCTTGATGCTTCGCTCCGCCTCTTTCCAATATTCCCTGATGGTCGTTCCCGAGTTCACATAGTGATGCTCCTCCTCGGTCGAGATCATCATAAGAAGGCGATCCGGGCCGATGCCTTTGTCGCAAAGGCGGACAGCCTGATCTACGGCTGATTCACGAATGGTCACCGCCGTGAAACAAAGCTCCTCGTAATTCACGCCTTTACGCTGGCAACGCTCCTTGAAGAAGTCACTGCGGACGTAACGCAGCATCTCCTCGGCATCGTCGAACTGCGGCATGACGAAGGGATTGCCGAGATTGGTTACTTCGATGTGCTTGCAACCGGCAAAGACCAATTCCGAAAGATAGTATTTCTTTGCCTCTGTCGAGACTCGCTTCTCTTCATTCTGGAACCCATCGCGTATTGTCACATCGCCGATCGTGACCTTTCGCGGCATGCGGGGAAAGATCGTTCTGTAGTCGTACATCGTTAGCTCCTGGAATCAGCCGTCGCCGTGCGGGCGCAAGAAGCGGCACGGATTTCCGGCATAGACACCGGGTTCGGTAATATCCCGGGTAACGACAGCACCCATGCCGACGAACACATCGTCGCAAATGCTGACATAGTCGCGCACCAGGGCTCCAATCCCGATCCAGCACCGATCACCGATGCGAACCGAACCCGAAATTCCCGCCTGGATCGTTATCGTGCAGTTCTGGCCGATGATCGAATTGGCGCCAATGACGCACAAAGAGCTGACCACCGAACCTTTGCCGATAACGGTTTCATCGATTCTGCCACGCTGAACGACCGCATTGGCGCCAATGTAGACGTCATCCTCCAGCACGACGCGGCCGTAGTGGCGAAACAGCACCCGTTCATCCTTGTATTTGGCGATGCTGGCACCTTCAGCTCCGATCACCGCGCCGGCGTCAATGATCGCCGACGAACTGATGCGATCGTGCTTTCTCGGGTCCTCCCCTTTTCGGGCATGGTTGTTGAACAGCGTAAAGAGCAAATCCACATGATCGGTCAGGTAGTACGATACGCCGCCAATCGTGGGGAGCGACAGGTTGGGCGGAGCGATCACCGTGATGTTTTTCACACCCCGATCGGCCATAGCATGAAGCTGGCCGATATATCTCTCACTCCGGATGAACGTGACGCAATCGCTCCTGGGTCTTTGCAACGAACAAACCGAGTAGTGACTCGGCACCTCGTTACGAAAAGCCGCCAGCATCGCTTCCATTTCAGCCTTGGCACTCGACATCACATCTCCTTGCGCCCGATATCCGGAGGAATATGAGCGGACATTTACGCGCCGGTCGCCAGCTCACTCATCGACAAGCGCATCTGGCCGATGCTGCTCGAGAAATGACTTGTAATCCGCAGCCACCCGCATGGCGCGGCCATCGATGCAGCGCTGCACGCGCTGAGACCGCGGCATTGGCGTTGGTGTCCACCACTCCGCATGGGTCAGCGCATAGAGCCGCCGGACTTCCGGATCGGCAACGACCTCATGCAGCGAACGATATCGCCAAGTCCCGTTTGAGTCGGAGCAATAGTGAAAACTGTGCCGTAACGCCGGAGCGCTGGCATTGACCAGACCGGCATGCTTTTCGCCAGCCAGAGGCACCTCGGATGAAACGGTCGGGTTGTGGAGCGAGAAGGCCCTGATAGGCACACTCAGCCAGCGCGACAACGTCGCGGCTTCGAAGGATATCTGGTCCTCGTGCCTGGCAAGGTCGCCGTCGACGAGACTCGCATCATAGTGAAGACCGATGTCATGGCCGAGGGTTGCGATCTGCTTCAGGACATCGCGCGTGGCCGTCTCGAACGGGTTGTAGAATGGTGACCCGAGCAGCACAAAATAGATTGCCGGGCAATCCAGCTCGGTTTCGATCCTCGCCAGCGCCAGCGCCCGGTTCGGTGAAAAATCGATATCGTGCCGCCACAGGGCAACTGCCTCATCATTCAAATCGTCGGTCAGCCGACGGAAGCGAAAACGCTCGCGCGCGGCCGTCAACAACGCGCGATAGCGTGCTTCCGTGAAATCCGGCGCGCGCGACAGATCAGTCACGGAATAGGCCACTCAAGCCACCAGATGCTGAATTTCGGCAAGAGAATGGAATCGGTCACGCCGGGCAATCAGCTCACTCCAATTGCCCTGTTCGACAACCCGGCCCTGTTCCAGAACAAAAATGCAATCCGCACCTCTCACGGTCGCCAGCCTATGGGCGACGATGAGAATTCCGATGCTTTGACGCAGTTCCTCCAGCGTCGCGAGAATTTCCCGTTCAGATTCTGAATCAAGTGCGCTGGTCGGCTCATCCATGAGGAGAAGTGCCGGCTTCGAAAGAAGAGCACGTGCGATGCTCAGACGTTGGCGTTGCCCACCCGACAGCGCGACTCCGCGGTCGCCAATCTGCGTGTCGTAACCTTGGGGAAGCGCCATGATGAAATCATGCGCGTGGGCGCGACGCGCCGCCTGAATGACGTCGTCGAAGGAGGCCTCGGGACACGCCAGGACGAGATTCTCACGCACACTGGCGTGAAAGAACATATCCTCCTGCGGAACATAGCCGATCGCATGCCGCCAAGTGGCAAGTGAAGACGTCGATATGTCGTGCGATCCGAGACGAATCGTTCCTGCATCGGGTCGCACCAACCCTAGAATGGCATGCACGAGGGTCGACTTTCCTGCGCCCGAACCGCCGACAATCCCCACCATGCCCGGGAGGCGAAAAGACAGAGTCAGGGAGTCAAGCACTGGGCTCGCCTCCCCATAGCTGACTTTCAACCTGTCGACCTGCAATGTCGTCGGCAGCCGCACCTCAAAGGCCTCCCCTTGCGCAGCCGCACGCTCGCGCTGTGCGTTCGCCTCATCCAGCATCTGTCGCAAAGCAAGGATGGCGGGGACGTAGGTGTTCAGATTGTGAAGAAGCGTCTGCAGGGTCGTGAAGCGTGGAAAGAGGCGCACAAACAGGGCCAGAACCACCAGCATACTTGCAGGCGCAACCCCGACCGCCTGAATGCCGAATGCAAGAAACGCAGCCACTGCCACGAGGCCCATGAATTCGAAGACGCCGCGGACCAGGGTGGGGAGAAACATGCCAAGTCGATTGACCCACTCGATATCCCGCGCCACGCGATCAACCCGTGCGACAATTCGGTCTTCACTCACCGTCGCCTTGATAATCTTGGAATTGGTCAACCCCTCGCTGACACGAACCTGCAATTCCGCATTGAGCGGACCGGTCGCCATCCCGACTGCATGACTGATGCGATAGAGCCGCACAATCGAGAGGAACATCACTGCAGCCAGACCGATGAGCAGCAGCGTCATCTGCCAGGATACCAACAATGCAAACGCAAGATAGATGACCGCGACAATGGCGGCGCTGAGCAATTGTGCCAGCGTAATGAAGGCGCCCGTCAGACGCCCGGTTTCCACAATGATAGCATTGGCCAGGTCCCCGCTCTTGCGCCTGGTCAGGAACAGCCAATCCGCGGCCATGAAGCTCTGGAAGAGCCGCGTCTGCCAGGCCGCCGTATAGCGGCGGACAAGTCCGGCGATCCACCAGCTTTGACCCGTGAAGAGCAGGGCCTGGAACAGTGCGACCAGCACGATCACAGCCAATACACCCGCCGCCCCCGCATCCGGGCCGACAATCATGGCGAGGAAAGAGTCGATCGGCGCGGCCGCACCGGACTGCCCCGCACCGGATATGCCGACGCGGGTCAGCAACGGCAGCAGCAGCGCGACCGTCAGCCCCTCGGTCACACCAACGACAGACATCAGTAAAATGAGAGCGGGCAACTGCCATCCCACCGAACGAATGATATCGCTCAGCAGCGTCCGGTAAGCGAGGGCTCGATTTCCGCCGGTGTCAGAATTCGACATTTATGCCTTGGAGTCGAAAACGAGTTCAACCGACTCGCCCTCGCCCTTCACGTGCCCAATGGGGACCGCCGGGACGCCGCCGACAATCATTCGCGGCGGCACATTGCGATTGACGAAACTGTTTGCGGCAACCACCGCCATTTCGCCGACGGTAACGCCAAGCGCAATGACGCTCTGGCTGCCGATGTAGACACGGTCGGCAATGGAGACCGGCCCCGTGCGGCGCGGGGCCTTGCCGCCCGACAAGGCCCAGGCCACCGTGTCGTGCGTATAGATGTGAACACCCGCCGACAAGGAACAGGTCGATCCGATCGTCAGCCCGCCGCCCGAGCCGTCCAGCATTACCCACGGACCGATCCACGTCCCCCGCCCCACTTTCACATCGCCGAAGACGCAAGCCGAGTCGTAGATGGAAGCCTCCTCGCCGAAGCCGAGCCGTTTCGCCCGCTCCCAGCGGTCAACAAGACCTTCGGCGAACGGCAGGCTGCGGTCATAGCGCGACTTCAGTTCGCTCTCGCGTGCCAGATAGAGCCTTTGCAATTGCAGGGACAGATCTTCAGTCATCATCGATTGCCGGCCGGTGTCATGACGGCATGAAACCCTTCATGAACTCCTCAAGGCTGAGCAGCGACCAGATCAGAAGCCTGCGATTCTTGCGCCCTTCCAGATGCTCGTCGACGAGCGCCTGGATCGCCGCCCGATCGAAAACATCATAGATGCGCGGCTTGCCCTCGTAGAGCGTCTTGCGCACGAACTCGATGCTTTCGCCCCGGAACCAGGATGCATCCGGCGCCGAGAAGCCCTGCTTCCTGCGGTCCGAAATCTCCTGTGGGACATAGCGCGACATGACATTGCGAATAATCAGTTTCCCGTCGCCCGTCCGCTGAAAATATTCGTCGGCCTTCGGGCCGATCACCTCGTTTTCATTGACCCGGTCATCGAGCGGGCCAAGACGGCCGAGCTTCAGACTCACCGGAACCTTCATTGCAAAATCGACAAGGTCATTGTCGAGAAACGGAACCCGCGCCTCCAGGCCATGCGCCATGGCGAGCTTGTCCTCAACGACAAGAAGTCCGTGCAGGAAGGTTTTCGCCTCGAAGTACAGCGAATGATTGATGTAGTCGGCTTGATCGGTCAGGTCGCTGTCCAGGCCGGCAAAGACATCGCTGAAGATGTCCCGCGTCCATACATGGCTGACGTCGTTCCAGATCGGCGCAAACACCTTCTTGATGGCCTTGTTTGGAATCAGCCGGTGCCAGTGCACATAATAGGAGTCGATATAGTGATCGAAGGTGCTCGACTCGTTCGAGCGGTAGTAGCGCCAGGGATAACCCGCAAACAACTCGTCACCGCCGGTGCCGGCGAGCACTACCTTGTCAAAACGGGAGACGAGCTGTGCCGCATAATAATTCGGATAGCTCTGGCCGACACGCGGCTCTTCGAGATGATGGCACATGCGCGGGAGGCAGCGCACCATGTCGCCGGCCTTGAGCACCATTTCGTAATGCTCGGTTCCGAACAGATAGGACATGTGCTCGGCGGCCTCGCGTTCGTCGTAATTGAGCTCCAGGCCCGAGGCCGAACGCATGTCGAATCCGACGGTGAAGGAGCGCATATGCGGCACCTGTCGCGCCGCAATCGCCGTGATCGAGCCCGAGTCGATTCCGCCCGACAGATAACTCGCCACCGACACGTCGCTGACCAGTTGCCGCGACACGGCCTGCCGGAACAGCCGGTCGAGTTCCTCGACATACTCCTCCTGCGGCAGGGGATTGCCCGGCTCGCGAAAGTCAAAATCCCAGTAGCGCCGTGGATCGCGTGCGGAATCGGGGCAGGTCACCTCTAGCGTCGATCCCGCCGGCAACATACGAATATTTCTGAACAGCGTGCGGTCAGTGAAAAAATTCTGGAATGTCATGTATTCCAGGAGAGCCTCACGATCGAGATCCGACGCGACAGCGCCATGTTGGAGGATCGCCTTCGCTTCCGATCCGAAAACGAAGCAATTGGCTGTCCGCGCATAATAGAGCGGCTTAACGCCGTACCGGTCCCGCGCGAGAAACAGCTTGCGGGCATGCCGGTCCCAGATCGCCAATGCGAACATGCCGTTGAATTTCTCGACGCATGCGGCGCCCCATTCGGCAAAGGCCTCGAGAACGACCTCGGTATCGCTGGCAGACCGGAATTTGTGACCCTTGCTTTCGAGCTCAGCCTTGATTTCACGGAAATTGTAGAGCTCGCCGTTATAGACAATCGCGTATCGTCCCTCGCCGCTCAGCATCGGCTGCGCGGCGGCGGCTGTCAGATCAATAATGGCCAGGCGGCGGTGGCCGAAGCCGAGCGGACCGTCGATCCAGACGCCTTCACCGTCGGGGCCGCGATGCGCGATGGCGCGTGCCATGCGCTGCACGATCACCGGCGCAGCGGGCGAGCCGTCTGTGTTCAGGTATCCGGCAATTCCACACATGTTTGTTAAGTTTGCAGCCGACGCTTCACGCCAACGCTACGCCGCGCAGGCAATCGACGACATAATGGTAGTCTTCTTCAGTCATCCGGTTATGCAGCGGAATCGCCATGGTGTTGCGCTCGCAATCGCGCGCACCCGGCAAATCGTCGGCCGCATAGCCGAAGTGCTGCCGGTAATAGCCGAGCATGTGGATCGCGTGGGTGCCGGGCCGCGTCGCAACACCTTTTGCATGCAGGCGCGCCATGATCTCGTTGCGCGACAGCGGAGCCGTCTCCGGATCGACATAGGTCACGTAAGCCTGCCACGCGTGACGGCCGTTATTCGGAGCGATGGGATGCCTGAGCCACGCAATATCGGCGAGCGTTTCACGATAGTAACGGGCCCATCGATCGCGTTCATCTATGAATGCGTCGAGTTTTCCGAGTTGCACCAGACCGATGGACGCCTGCACGTCGGTCATGCGGTAGTTGAAACCCATCTCATCGAAATCGGCGAGCAGATAGGGCTGCGGGCCCTGATGCCGCTGCTCTTCCGAGATTGATGCGCCGTGATTGCGCAGAATATCGGCGCGCTCGGCCAGAGCCTTGTCATTCGTGGTCAGCATCCCACCTTCGCCCGTCGTAATTGACTTGCGCGGATGAAAGGAAAAACAGCCGAGGTCGCCGAGGCCGCCAGCCGGCCGGTCATTGAGCGAGGCGCCGGCAGCACAGGCCGCATCCTCCACGACCCTGACTGACGCCGGCAGCCCGGCGCGCAGGCCCTCGATATCCGCACATAGCCCGAAGAGATGCACGGGAATGACGGCCCTGGTCCGTGGCGTCACCTTGGATAGCGCCGAGGCAACATCGATGTTGTAGGTGCGGCAGTCGACGTCACAAAGCACCGGCGTCGCGCCGCAATACAGAACGGCATTGGCCGTCGCCACCCACGTGAAGGAGGGAACAATCACCTCATCGCCGGGCCCGATTCCGAGCGCCGCCAGGGCGAGATGCAGCGCCGTCGTGCAGCTCGTCGTCGCCAGTGCATGCTCAACGTCGTGGCGCGCCGCAAATGCCTTCTCGAAAGCGGCAACCTTCGGCCCCTGCGTCAGCCAGCCCGACATCAACGGCTCGCGCACCGCCTGCCATTCGTCGTCGCCCATCGACGGGAGCGCGATCTGTACCCGGCGCGCGGGTTTGGCTTCCATGTTCAAGTTGGATTGCTTTCGGCTGTGTCAGAGTTTGGCGGCGCGGCTGCGCCGTGCCGCGACTTCTTCCTTGTGCGATTTGCGCCAGGCAATCAGACGCGCCAGACCGTCGTCGAGCGGGATATCGGCATCGAACCCAATATCCTTGCGAGCGCGCACCGGGCTGCCGATCCGGTTGCGCACCAGCGTCGCTTGGCTGCGCGGCGCATAATTGATTGCCTGATTGGAGCCGGTCAGGGACAAAAGCCTTTCGGCAATCTCCTTGAGGGACGTCCGCTTGCCGGTTCCGACATTGTAAAATCGATCCGCCACGTCCGACTTCATCGCGCAGAGATTGGCCTTGGCGCAGTCCTCGACCGCGACGAAATCGAACGCTTCTGAGCCGTCGCCGTAGATCGTCGGCCCCTCGCCGCGGTCGATGGCGTCCAGCATTTTCATGATCACGGCAATGTAGGCGCCCTGATAGTCCTGCCGCGGACCATAGACGTTCATGTAGCGCAAGCCGACATAGTTCAGGCCATAGCGATGATGGAAGGCGCGCAGCATCGCCTCGCCGCAGATCTTGGTCGCGCCATAGAAGTTCTTGTTGTTGAACGGATGGTCCTCGGTCATCGGCTCCTCGACCGCATCGCCATAGACCGATGCGGAAGACGAATAGACCAGACGCTTTACAGCGGCGGCGACACAGGCCTCCATCACGTTGAACGTTCCGCGGATGTTCACGTCGAAAGCCGCCCGGGGAAATTCGTGACATTGCAGCAGCCACAACGCCGCAAAATGGAACACGCCGTCGGCCCCCTTGAGGGCGGCGCCCAGGATGTCGCTTTGCGTGATGTCTCCGCCAGCCTCGAAAATCTTCACGCGCGGATCCTTCAGCGCGCCGGCCAGGTTTTCGTGCGTGCCGCGGACGAAATTGTCGTAAATGACGATCTCGCCGACATCCTCTCGCGTGAGCAAATCCACCGTGTGCGAGCCGATCAGGCCCGCGCCGCCGATCACCACAAGACGTTTTCCCCGAATATCCACTACGACATTCCCCTGTTGATCCATGGATGGCGTTCGCCGTTCGCCGCCGAAACCGGCGCCCTTCTGAGCGCCGAGACAATCTCGACCGAGGGCCGCACCTCTTCCAGGCCGAAGCCCTTTCCGGCGAGAATCGCCTCATAGCTCGCCGTATGCAGATCGCCGAAGCCGCCGGAAAATTCGAACGCATTGCCATCGACCGTAATCGAGCGATACGTCGTCTGGTCTTCCGGCAACCCGGCCGGCAAATCCTTCCGGTCCACCGACAGGAACCAGCGCACCGTCGCGCGCTCGCATTCGAGATAGCCGGCCATGCGTTCGGCATCGCGCAGATGCAGCACGTTGCGCGTCACCTTGCCGAAAACGTAAGTCAGCATGTCGAAGAAATGCACACCGATATTGGTGGCGATGCCGCCGGATTTCGCGTCGTCCCCCTTCCAGGAGACGTGATACCAGCGCCCGCGCGAGGTGATGTAGGTCAGATCGACCGCATGCATCCGGTTGCTGCGGGCGATCTCGTCCTTGAGGGCGACGATCGAGGGATGATGCCGCAATTGCAGAATGGTCGATATGCGGCGGCCGGTATCCTGCTCGATCTCGGCAAGCCCGTCGATATTCCAGGGATTGAGCACCAGCGGCTTCTCGCAGATCGCGTCGGCGCCTGAACGCAAGGCGAAGCGGCAATGCGCGTCGTGCATGTAATTCGGCGAGCAGATCGTGACGTAATCGATCTTGTCGCCGCGCCGGCGCAGCTTGTCGATATGACGATCGAACCGCTCGAATTCGACGAAGAAATGCGCGTCCGGATAATAGCTGTCGATGACGCCGACGGAATCGTTCGGATCGAAGGCGACCTTCAGATCGCCGCCTGTCGCCTTCATCGCCTTCATGTGGCGCGGGGCGATATAGCCGCCGGCTCCGATCAAAGCGAAGGATGTCATAGGTTTTCTTCCATTGAAGATTGCTTCAGGCACGCTACCGCAGTCCGGGTGACTCGAGGCCACCCGGCCGATCCGGCCGCATTGCCGGTTCACGTCGGTCGTTACGCCGCAGTCACGAAGTCTGCGTCGATGAACACCCGGACCTTGCGGCCCAGGAGATCCAGCAGAATGGCGACACGTTCGCCATCCGTCAGGCCTTCAAACAGTCCCAGACAGGAATCGAAAACCCCGTCCTGCACGCGAACCTTGTCCCCCGGCGCGAACATCGGGCGCTTTTCGAGACGAACAAGCCCCTGCCCGTCCTCGCGCGCGCGCAACTGCTCCACGACGCGGGCCGGCACCGCGGCCGGCATGTCGCCCTGGCATACAAGCCGCGACACGCCGATCGTGGATTGGATCGCACGCCAGCGCTGCGCGGCCATGTCGACGGCCACAAACAGGTAGCGCGGGAACAACGGGGACTTGACCGTCTCGACACGGCGGGCGTGCCGGCGGCGACGGAGATATTGCGGCAGATAGACCTGATAGCCCTGCCGATTCAGATTGAACACGGCCTTGCGTTCCGCATTGGGCTGCGTCTGCACCACATACCAGGATGCCGGCGATGGCTCTGTCATTGGACCACCTTCGCCTGATTGGACAGCCGCACGCGCAGCAATTCGGGAACGAGCACACGGTCAGCGCCGAAACGCGCCATGGCCTGTTCGCAGGTGCGCCGCGCGGACGCGAGATCCGTCACGACCACGGCGTCGAACTTTTCGTTCAGATGATCGAACGATGATACCAGCGGCACGCCCAGAAAGCGGTCGCCTTCGGCGGCAGGATCGACAATCGCCACGATGGAAACGCCGCTTTCCAGCGCGCAGATGGACGCGATTTCCGCAAGATCGGATTTGCCGGCAAGCGCGAGGCGCGTCTGGCCATTGGTGCGCGCGGCCTCGAACATCGCCGTGCAGTCGGCCTTGGCCTGACGGAAAAACCCAAAGGAATAGGACAGGTATTCGACGGTGAGCCGCGACTTCTCGGCAAAGCCCTGCGGCGTGAGATAATAGACATAGCGGCGCGCCGGCGCCTGGCTGGCCTTGACCAGCCCCTTCTTGACGCAGCGTTTCAGGTAGGCGTTGACGAGGCCGAGCGCGATCCCGAGCTCGGAGGCCAGATGGCGCTGCGACTGTCCGCCGTTGCGCTCCACGGAATCGAGCAGGCCCAGCATGATGCGGGCTTCCTCGATTTTCCCCTCCCCGGTCGTGCCAGCCATACGCACCGCCTTTGCCGGACTGTCTGGACGGTGTCTGGTAGACTGTTCATCGGATGAACGTCAAGCGCATTGTTCATCGCATGAACATTGTGGCAACCTTCCGTTAACCATAAATATCCTCGTTAAATCAGGATCTTGCGCGGGATTTTTGTTGCCGCCTGTTCTGCGCCTGATGTGGAAAATGCACGCGCATGGTTACCGGCGCAGGCCGGAACCCGATCTTGCTTTCCTCCCTGGTCGGGAGGGGTTCAACTCGCCGGCTGAATACCCTAGACGATGCCCTGACATCGGAACCGACCATGACAGCAGCCAGAGCCTCCTTTCCGGGCGTTGCCATCCACGACAGCGCCTATGTCGACGCGGGGGTCGCGATCGGCGCCGGCAGCAAGATCTGGCATTTCGTGCACGTGCTGCCCGGCTGCATCATCGGCCGCAACGTCGTGCTCGGCCAGAACGTCATGGCCGGACCGAATGTGCGCATCGGCGACGGCTGCAAGATCCAGAACAACGTCTCCCTGTACGAAGGCGTCGAACTCGAAGACGATGTGTTCTGCGGACCGAGTTGCGTCTTCACCAATGTGGTCAACCCGCGCGCGCATGTAAGCCGCAAGGACGAATTCCGAAAGACGCTGGTGCAGCGCGGCGCCACGATCGGCGCCAATGCGACGATTGTGTGTGGCGTGACCATCGGCGCCTATGCCTTTATCGGCGCCGGCGCGGTGGTGACGCGCGACGTTCCCGCGCATGCGCTGATGATCGGAAATCCGGCCAGACGCAGCGGCTGGATGAGCCGCGCCGGTGAAAAACTCCCGCAGAATCTCATTTGTCCGCGCACCGGCGAACGCTACCGCGAAACGGCGTCCGACAGACTGGAGATCGTGGCTTGATGGCCCTTCCGTCAGCGCGCCACGCACATGCGATGCGGGCGACGCGCAAACGGGCGAAAAAGCCTCGGCCAAGTCATTGGTATTCCATAATCTATCCACCAGTTCCCGGCGCACCGGTGCGTTTTCTCTGTATTTCCGCTCACGCAGGGACTATTCATCCGGGCAGCGAGGACCTCGCGTGAAAGCCGACATCAAACCACAGCCCGACGACCGCTTGATCTCCTCAGCCCTGCGCACCCTGGACGCGGAAGCCGGTGGCATTGCCGCGCTGTCGCGCGCGCTGAAGAACGGGCTTGGGCCCGCTCTGATCGCCGCCGTCGACCTGATCCGCAATGCGCAAGGCCGGCTGATCGTGACCGGGATGGGAAAATCCGGTCACGTGGGCCGGAAGATCGCGGCTACCTTCGCCTCCACCGGCACGCCGGCCTTCTTTGTGCATCCGGGCGAAGCCAGCCACGGCGATCTCGGCATGATCACGCCGGACGATGTGATCATGGCATTGTCCTGGTCGGGCGAGACGGTCGAACTGAAAAATCTCATCGACTATTCGCGCCGCTTCAAGATCGGCCTGATCGCCATGACGGCGGAGCCTGACAGCACGCTGGGACGGGCATGCGACGTGGCGCTGGTGCTGCCGCAGGCGCGCGAAGCCTGCCCCCACAATCTGGCGCCGACGACGTCATCGCTCATGCAGCTTGCGCTGGGCGATGCGCTGGCGATCGCGCTTCTGGAAAGCCGCGGCTTTACGGAGCTCGATTTCAAGGCCCTGCATCCGGGCGGCCGTCTCGGCGCCATGCTGAAATTCGTGCGCGACGTCATGCGGCCCGGCGACGGCGTTCCGCTGACAGCGACCGGTTCGCGCATGTCAGACGCCATCGTGGAAATGTCGGCGAAAAGCGTCGGTTGCGTCGGTATCGTCAGTCAGAGCGGGCAATTGATCGGGATCATCACCGACGGCGATCTGCGCCGCCACATGCGGCCGGGCCTGACCGAGGCGAGCGTCGACGAGGTGATGACCAAGGGCCCGAAGACCTGCCGGCCGGATCAGTTGGTCAGCGAGATCATCGAGATTCTCAATACATCGAAGATCACGGCGATCTTCGTGGTCGAGAATGGGAAGCCGGTCGGCGTCGTCCATCTGCACGATCTCCTGCGCGTTGGCGTGGCCTGACAGCGGCGGCTCTCCACATGCCGGCGTCTGACTCCTTCCAGCACATGGCGATGCTTGGAACTGCGATCATCGCGGCGTCCGCCGCAACGACAATCGCCCTCATCGTCTGGCTGCGACCGTGGCTCGTGCGTTACGCCATGGCGCGCCCGAATGCACGTTCTTCGCACACAACGCCCACGCCGCAGGGCGGCGGCATCGCGGTGGTGGCCGCCACTATCGCCGTGACTGCCGCGGCCGTGCTGATGAGCGCGCCGTCCTCGCTCGCGCCATCGCTTGCGCTCGTGGCCGCCGCGACGATATTGATCGCCTTGATCGGCGCGACCGACGATATTCGCACCCTCGCAGTCGCGCCGCGCCTGTTCGGCCAGATGCTGGCCGTTGCGATCGTGCTGGCCGGCCTGCCCGCCGACCTGACTGTCACTCCCTTTCTTCCGTGGTGGCTCGAACGCATCCTGCTGCTGATTGCCGGCGTCTGGTTCGTCAATCTGGTCAACTTCATGGACGGGCTGGACTGGATGACGGTGGCGGAAATGGTGCCGGTTGCGGGCGGCCTCGTGCTGCTGTCGGCGTTTGGGGCATTGCCGCCGCATGCGACGATTCTCGCTCTGGCGCTGCTGGGCGCCCTGCTGGGATTCGCGCCGTTCAACAAGCCGGTCGCGCGGCTTTTTCTCGGCGATGTCGGCAGCCTGCCGATCGGCCTGCTGGTCGGATATTTGCTGCTGCTTGTGGCAGGCAACGGACATGTGGCCGCCGCCGTGCTGCTGCCGCTCTACTATTTGGCCGACGCCACGCTCACTTTGCTTCGTCGTCTCGGCAACGGCGAGAAGGTCTGGGAAGCGCATCGCACCCATTTCTATCAGCGCGCGACCAATCACGGTTTTACCGTGCCGCAAATTGTGGGCCGCGTCTTCGCGGTCAATGTCGGGCTTGTGGTGCTGGCCTTGTTGTCGATCTGGCAGGCAAACTGGACCGCGCAGATCGTCGCGCTTCTTATCGGCATCCTTCTTGTCGCCGGACTGCTGGTGCATTTCAGCCGGAAGCGCGCGTGATGCGCGTCCTGGTCACCGGCGCTTCCGGATTCGTCGGACGCGTCCTGACCGCAGCCTTGGCCGGGCCGGACATGGCAATCCGGGGCGCGGCGCGGCGGACGGCGGATATTCCTGCGGGTCCGCATGTGGAACCGGTCTGTCTGCCCGATCTGGCCTCGCAACCCGACTGGCCGCCGTTGCTCGACGGCATCGACACCGTCATTCATCTTGCCGGCCTGGCGCATGCCGGACCCGGCATCGAAGAAGGCCTCTATGACCGTGTGAACCGCGCTGCGACTGGCACGCTGGCGCAAGCCTGCGCTCGGCGCAACGTGCGGCTGATCTTCATCTCGTCGATTCGGGCGCAAACGGGGCCCGTCGCAGACCATGTTCTGACTGAGACCGACGCGCCGCGCCCCACCGACGCCTATGGCCGCTCCAAACTTGCTGCCGAGGACGCGATCCGGCGCAGCGGCGCGGCATTCACAATCCTGCGTCCCGTCGTCATGTATGGCGCGGGCGTGAAGGGAAATATCGCGACGTTGCTGCGGCTCGCCGACACGCCTTTGCCGCTTCCCCTGGCCGGCTTCATCAACCGGCGTTCATTGCTCGCGGTCGGCAATCTGGTGTCGGCCATTCGCCACACGCTTACGCAACCGACAACCAACGACACCTATATCGTCGCAGACGACGAGACGATCTCGCTTGCGGATATGATCGCAATACTGCGCACCGCGCGGGGCCGGAGACCGCGTCTCTTCCATTGTCCGCCGGCTCTGTTTTCAGCGTCTCTGCGAATGGCCGGGCGCGGCGATCTCTGGGATCGGATCGGAGGGACGCTGATCGCCGACGCCGCAAAGCTGCGCGCCACCGGCTGGCGCCCGGCAATCGATACCCGCACAGGACTGACTGCAATGGCTCAGGCGGCTTCGCCGCGAAAATCCGGCACCGCGTCGCGCAACACGCCGTAGATCGCCGAGCGCTCCTCGCGCGTCAGCCCCTGTTCGAGCGTCGCCAGCCAGGCGCGCATCGTGTCCATCGACGGCGTTACCGGTCGCGCCGCGACCACGCCGGCGATGCCGATCTCGGCGGTCGGCTCTTCCTGCGCGAACAGGATTTCATGCAGCCTCTCGCCGGGCCGGATTCCCGTGAAGGTGATGTCGATGTCGCGCCCGGGCTCCAGCCCGGACAGGCGGATGATGCGCTCGGCGAGATCGAGGATCTTCACCGGCTGCCCCATGTTCAGCACATAGACGCCGACATCGGAGCGCTCGGGCGACAATGCGTGGCTGGAGGCGGTCACGACCAGATCGCAGGCTTCGCGGATGGTCATGAAATAGCGCACCATGTCCGGATGGGTGACGGTGACCGGCCCGCCCGCTTCGATCTGCGCCTTGAATTTCGGCACCACCGAACCGTTCGAGGCCAGCACGTTGCCGAAGCGCACCGAGATCAGGCGCATCGGCGGCTTGCCGCCGTCGCCACGGCGCGCGAATTGCTGGTCCAGCGCCTGGCAATACATCTCGGCAAAGCGCTTGGTCGCGCCGAGCACCGACACCGGCTCGATCGCCTTGTCGGTCGAGATCATCACCATGCCGGCCGCGCCGGCCGCGACCGCCGCGTCGGCCACGTTCACCGAGCCAAAGACATTGGTCTTCACGCCCTCGCCCCAGTCGCGCTCCAGGAGCGGCACATGCTTTAGGGCCGCCGCATGGAACACGAGATCGGGCTTGAAATCCGCGAACAGCCGCATGATGCGGTCGCGGTCGCGCACATCGGCGAGGCGGCCCTCGATCCGGGCATCCGCCTGCTTGGTGGCGAGCGTTTCCAGCACCGCATGCAGCGCCGGCTCCGAATTCTCGATCACCAGCAAACGCGCGGCGCCGAAGGTGACGATGCGGTCGCATATCTCGGCGCCGATCGAGCCGCCGCCGCCGGTCACGACAACCGATCGGCCCTTGATGAAACTTTCCAGCCGCCGGTAATCGATCTTGACGCTAGGCCGCAGCAGCAGGTCTTCGACCGCCACGGGCGTCAGCCGCAAGGCTTCGCCGCCATCCTCGAGCGAGGGCAGCCGGCTGGTGGTCAGGCCCAGCCGCCGCGCCTTCATCAGGATGGTTTCAGGCTTCGAGTCCGGTTCGAAAGCCGAGGGCGTGAGCACAACGCGCGTGACATTGGTGCCGCGGTCGGCCAGGTCGGCGACAGCCTTCTCGATCTGCTCGAAGCCGCCGAGCACGCGGATGCCGCGGATGGATTGTCCCTGATCCGCCGCCGACGGTGACAGAATGCCGACCGGCCAGGTCTTCTTGACCGCCCCGCTCTCGATCGCGCGCAGCAGCACTTCGGCGTCGGCGGCACGGCCGAGAATCAGGGTCGGCGCGGATTCCGACGTCCGTGCGTGGAGACGCGTGCGCGAATAGCGGAAATAACGGTAGGCGACGCGCGGCCCTCCCAGAAAGAACATCTGGAGAAACCAGTAGAGGATGATCGTCGTCTTGCCGAAGAAGAAGGTGCCGTAGAAATTCGGCGAGAACAGAATGTAATCGAGCACCAGCAGCGACAGCGCCAGGACCGTGGCCGAACGGAAGATGTTATTGAGATCCGGCAGCGAGGCGAAACGCCATTTGGCGTCATCGAGATGGAAGAAAGAATAGACAAATCCGGCATAGATGACGACGCCGGGAACGATATAGACGAGCCAGTCGGCCCGCTGGGCGAGTCCATCAGCCTCGAAACGCAAATAGAAGGCCGCCAGAATGGCGGCGGCCGTAGCCAGCAGATCGTGGGCGACGATCAGAGCTTTGCGAGCGGTCACGTTCTGGAACCCCAACATGGATGACCGGCGGCCAACCCCCTGTCCCCGATGTCATAGCGGCCTTTGCTGCATCGCGCCACCCTCGCCCGCGCCCTCGTCTCTCCATGCAAGCGCCTGATTTAACGCGGCAATCACCCGATCGGCCGGCAGTTCGTCCAGACACTGGCTGTAGCTGTCCAGCCGCCGCAGACAGCCTTCAAGCTGGCACGGCATGCAGGGCAAAGGGTTCTGGACGAGCCAGACATTGCCACGCTGCTGAATGGTGCCCGCCCGTTCCCACGGTCGGTCGAGCCCCGCCTGCGGCCACGGCCCCCAGATTCGGGGATCGGTCGGACCATAAAGCGCGACGGTTGGACAGCCGGCGGCCGCAGCGAGATGCGTCACCGACGTGTCCGGCCCCACATAGACACGCGCAGCAGCCAGAACGCTCGCCAGTTGCGGCCAGCTTAGCTGGCCGTCCAAACGGCGCAGAGAAACTTCACATCCGGACCAGATCTCGTCGAGATAAGTGCGCTCCTCGATACTCGGACCGCCCGTTGCAATCAGTTCAAGCCCCCTGCTTGCCAGATGTCGCGCAATGTCGCGCCAGCCGTCGCGATGCCATTGCTTGTAGCGAAAGAACGGCGCGGCATGGATGACGGCATATGCCTTGTCTCGCACGAGCGCCGGCGACAACTCCGTCACCGGCGCGACCATCTGTGCGACGGTAGGAATGCCGAGCAGGTCCGCAAGCTGAAGGTTCTCGTCCACCCGATGACGGTTGCCGCCTGCCTGTAACGCACGGTCGAAGAACAGACGGACGATGCGGCCGCTCAGGCGGGCCTGCACAGGGCCCACACGTCTGCGGCCCGCGACCATTGTGAAGAACGTCGGCCGGTCGCCCGCCTGAGTCGACACAGCGAGGTCGAAGCGGCGCCACAGGCTTGCGGCGAGCGCAAGACTGCGCGCAAACCCGGCCGGCTGCGGCATCAGGATGACATCGTCCAGATCCGGGTTGCCTTCCAGAATCGCGGCTGTGTCGGCGAAGACCAGTGCGCTGATATGCGCATCCGGCCAGGCCTTGCGGATGCTTCGTAGCAGCGGTGTCGTGAGCAGAACATCGCCCAGCCGCCGCAGCGCGACCACCAGGATTCGAGGGCGTGGCGGAAGAGCGATCCGATCCATCTAGGCGCGCGCGGCGGCTTCGGCCGGCTTGAGCGGCTCTTCGGCCTTCTGCGCCGCCATCATCAGGCCGCCAGCCACACCGACACCGAAGACGTAAAGCCAACCTTGTCCGAAATCGGAAATATGGGAGTTGAACAGCGAACCGAAAATGTTCTGCGCCACGATCACAAGCCCGACCCAGGCCGCCAGTCCCTGACCGCGGAACAACATCGCATGCGCGGCCCACATCGCGATCAGGACAAGACCGCCGAGCAAGCCGATCTGAACCGCCACGGCGAGGAACTGATTGTGCGGATTGGTGGAGACCAGCGACGACACGCCCTCCCCGCCGGAAGCCACGCGGGCGAACAGCGACCGCGTTGAACCCGTGCCGTGACCGAAAAGCGGCGCTTCGGCAACGAAGCCAACGGACTTCTTCCAGAATTCGAGCCGTTCGCCCGCCGATGTGTGCCTGTTCTCGGCTTGATAAATGCGGACCTCCTCGCCGAGATTGCCGAGGCGCCAGCGGAGATAATCGGACGATGTCCACGCAAGCCCGGCGATCACAATGCCCGCCAACGCAATCGCGCAAATGCCCTTCCACCGGAAGAATCTGAGCGCGAACAATGCTAGCAGGACCGGCACAGTCACCAAAGCCGTACGGCTGGTGGCGACGAAGCTGATATTGGCAACGAAGGCGGCCGCAAGTGCGGCGCAGGCGGCCCCGACCGCGTAGCGCCTTGTGAGAAAGGCGTCCCGCGCCAGGTAGAGCAGAATGAATGCGCTGGCGATGAAGAGAGCGGCCTGGATCAGGTAGTCCTTGACGGGAATGCCCGGCGTCTTGGCCCACGACCACAATGGAAATTTCGGCCACAGAAAGCTGCCGGTCGACATCAACAGCAGCACCGTACAGGAGAGGAGAAAGCCGGCCAGTACCCAGTGCGCATTGGCGGACCGGCGAAACTGAAGGAACAAGAGCGGCAGAACCAGCAATTTGAGGAAGCCCGACAGGCCGCGGCTGCGCTCGGCCCAGGCGACATCCGCCCAGAGCATGCCGAGTGCCGCAACGGCGACGAGCGCAACGGGCAAGTAGGCCGCCGGCTTGGTCATGACCTGTGCGACATCGTCGCGCTGCAACGTCGGAATAAGCGCAAGCAGCCACAGCACGATCAGGATCGCCGTCGCCGAGGTCGACCAGGGCAGCGAGATCGCGACTGCTGCAGCCAGTCCGTCGGCCAGATCCCTGAGCCGAGTCTGAGCCGGGCTTTGCGCAATCGCCTGGGTGCTCATGTCAGAGCGCGCTCCGCCTGCTCTGCCACGGGCGCGATCGCCGACAGGCCGCGCCGCGCCTTCACCCGATGATCGCTGCGCGCCTCGTCCAGTTTGCGGTCATTGTCCGGCAGCCATGAGCGATCTGCCGCGGGATGCCAGAGATGCAGTACGCCGGTCGCGAAGACGCCGTCCTTGCGGCGCACCCCGGCATGCAGCAATCGCACCAGGAGATCGGAATCCTCGCGCCCCCAGCCGGCGTAATCGGAATCGAAACCGTCGACGCGATCGAGATCGCTCCGCCAGATGCCAAGATTGCAGGAGCGCGCCCCGCGCCAGGCGCGCCAGCGCAGTTTGCGCAACGGGCCGAGCGGCAGCCGGACCAGCGGCACGGTGCGGTTGATGCCGCCCTTGGCGCGTTCGCGCGTCCAGGCGCGATAGCTCCAGGTTTCCGGATCGAGCTTCTCGCGCAGGATCGTTCCAGTCAGGTCCTCGGACAGCAGGATCCGGTTGCCGGTCACGAACCAGCCGGGCTCCGCCAGCCTGCGATGCACCTGCACGAAATCGCGCCGGGCGATGCAGTCTCCGTCAAGGAAGATGCAGTAGCGTCCCTTGCTGGCGACGATCGCGCGGTTGCGGATTTCGGCGGCCCGAAATCCCATTCGCTCCTGCCAGACATGCGACAGCGGGACGCCGAGCCTGCCCTTCCAGGACTCGATCAGCTCCGCGGTCGCGGGTCCGGACCCGTCGTCGGCCACGATCACTTCGAAATTGCGGTCGGTCTGGCGCGACAGCGAGCGCAGGACGGCGTCGAGCGCGTCCTCGCGATTGCAGGTGGTCACAATGATCGAGATCAGGTCAGTCACCCTGCCGTCCCTTCAGCCAGGCCTTCATGTAACGATAATAGGTTCCTTCGGCATTCGCGACTGCCAGAAGAAAGCCTTCGCGGCCGTCCAGGAACCCCAGCCGCAGAACATAGGTGCGGAAAAAAGCCCACCAGCCGCGCAGAATGCCCGCCATGAAGGAGACGCGCCGCCCGCTGGCGAGCACCATCTCGGCGCCTGCCGTGGAATAGCGGTCCATGCGCGACAATGCATCCTCAAGACGCTCGACGGGATGATGAATGAGCGGCGCCGACAGGCGCGCGACCTTGCCCTCGCAGATCACCCGCTCATGCACCGCATCGTTGGAAAACCGGGCCTTCCCCCGCCGGAACAGGCGCAGCACATAGTCTGGATACCAGCCGGAATGCCGCATGGGCCGGCCGCAGAAGGTCGACAGGCGGGGCATTTCGTAACCGTCCGCGTCGGACGCCGAGACCGCCTTCGCGATCTGTCCGGCGAGTTCGGGACTGACCTGTTCGTCCGCGTCGAGCGACAGCACCCAGTCCCCCGTCGCCAGCGACAAGGCGAAATTCTTCTGCGGGCCGAAGCCTTGCCACGCGTGCGACACGACCCGCGCGCCCCTGCCTTCCGCCAGGGCAACGGTGTCGTCGCTGCTGCCACTGTCCACCACGATGCGCTCGTCGCAAAACGCGAGGCTGTCGAGACACGCCCCGATCTTGGCGGCCTCGTTCTTGGTGATCACGATGGCGGACAAACGCGGCATCGATCGCTCACTGCGGGCTCTTCAAACGGTCGCGCAGCCTGCGTCTTGCATCGCGCAGGACGCGGAACGGCAGGCCGAGATAATACTTCCGAAAGATCTGCCAGCGGCCCAGCCAGTCGAGCGCAGGCGCGCTATCCTCGGGAACATACCATCCGTTCAGCCCGGTCCGCCGCACCAAACGGTAACCCGCTTGCATCAGAAAGCGGTGCTTGTCGAGGCTGGTGACATGATCCTCGAGCAGGATCAGCCGCGGGTGCCAATAGGCAAAGTCGAAGCCGCGCAACACGTCGAGTTCGTGCCCCTCCACATCGACGGAGAGCAGGTCGAGTGGATGCGGCGCATTCGCCTCGTGGAGAATGTCGTCGAGCGTGCGCACCGGCACATCGATCGCCTGTTCCGGCCGCAGCCCCGTCACCGCGAGATTGGGATCGAAGGACGAATATGGCCCGAGAACATATAATGTCATGCGGCTCCCGGCCCGTTCGGGCGACGAGCAGGCCGCTTCGAACACCTGCGCCCGCCGCATCCTGCGCAGCTTGTCTGCGAGATCGGGTTGCGGTTCGATCAGGACGCCGGTCCAGCCTTCGCGCTCCAGATGAAAGCTTTGCGATTCCTTTTCCGGCTCGTTGGCGCCGACCTCGACAAAATAGCCGCGGGCGGGACCGAAAAAATCCCGCACGAGTGCGGTTTCCTGCTCCGGCGGAAAAATCGCTGCCACGGCAAATTCCTCAGGGCGCCCGTCAGGCCTTTGCCGTCCGGCGCGAACGCGACACGATGCTGGTCGTGGAGTGACCCGGAACGATCTCGACCAGCACGATCTCCCCGCCACTGGCTTCGACGAAATCCCCGCCGACCACCTGCTCGCGCGTGTAATCCGCGCCCTTGACCAGAACCTTCGGACGCACGCGCTCGATCAGTTGCTGCGGCGTATCCTGCTCGAAGACGACGACAAGATCGACGGCTTCCAGCGCGGCCAGAACCTCCGAGCGCGCGTGAACGTCCTGCACCGGCCGCCCCTCGCCTTTCAGCTTGCGGACCGAAGCGTCGCTGTTCAGGCCGAGCACCAGGCGGTCGCAGGCCGCGCGCGCCTGCGTCAGCAGGCGGACATGGCCGGGATGCAGGAGATCGAAACAGCCATTGGTGAAGCCGATGCGCAATCCCTGCCGCCGCCATTCGTCGAGGCGGCGATCCAGCTGCGCCCAGTCGAACACGATCTTTTCTTCGGGCGCGAGCGACGACGCCGGCAACAGACGGCCGCGCAATTCGGTGAGCGAGACGGTGGCCGTGCCGCGCTTGCCGACGACCACGGCGGCTGCCGCGTTCGCGGCGCGCATGGCGAGTTCCAGATCGGTCTTCGACGCCAGCAGGCTGGCAACGACCGAGATCACGGTGTCGCCGGCGCCCGATACGTCGCTGATCTTGACGGGATAAGCCGGCACATGAACGGGCTCCTTGCCATCCACAACCAGCGTCATGCCCTCGTCGCTGCGGGTTACCAGCATGGCGCCGCAGCCGATATTGCGGCACAGCTCTTGCGCCGCCGTCACGACGGCTTCGTCGCCGACAACCTCGCGATGCACCGCGTCGGACAATTCCTTGCGGTTCGGTGTGATGAGCGTCGCGCCGCGATAGATGGAATAGTCATTGCCCTTGGGATCCACAATGGCCGGCTTGCCCGCCTCTCGCGCGGCATCGATGACGCGCCGAATGACGCTGCGCGTCAACGTCCCCTTGGCATAATCGGAGAGCACCACCGCATCGACGCGCGGCAGCGCATCAAGCGCGTGATCGATAATGGCCTGCTCGATCGGGGCGGCAACCGGGGTGGCGACTTCCCAATCCGCGCGCAGCATATGCGTCGAGTAATGTTCGGAGACGAACCGCACCTTGCGGGTGGTCGGACGCGACTTGTCGACGACGAGGAACGCGTCGACGCGCGGCTCGACGGCGAGCGAGGATGTCAGGATGCGGCCGGCATCGTCGTCACCCACGACGCCGATGAAGATGCACGATGCGCCGAGCGCGGCGATATTGCGCGCCACATTTCCGGCCGCGCCGACGATGATGTCGCTGCGCTTGACGCGGATCACCGGCGCCGGCGCCTCCGGAGAGATGCGCGCGACGTCGCCATAGACGAAATCGTCCAGCATCAGATCGCCGATGCACAGCACCTTGGCGCCCGCGAGCTTGCCGAGTTCCTGGTCGATATTGAACATCAGCGGTACCGGTCCGGACGATCGAGATAGTGCGTGACGTAAGTCTTCACCGCGTCTTCGAGCGGCGTGAAACCGGCATTGTAGCCGGCCTTGCGCAGGCGCCCGACCTCGCTTTGCGTGAAATACTGGTAGCTGCCGCGAATCTGTTCGGGCATGTCGATATATTCGATATTTGCCGCACGACCGAGCGCCGCAAACATCGCTTCGATCATATCGCGAAAGCTGCGGGCCCTGCCGCTGCCGACATTGAATATGCCCGAGACCTTCGGCGTATCGAGCAGCCAGCGCATGACCGCGACCACGTCGTCGACATAGATGAAATCGCGGCGCTGGTCGCCATCGGCGATGCCCTGCTTGTGGGACTTGAACAGCCGCACGGGCTTGCCGCCTTTCGCGTCGTCGAAGACCCGGCACAGAACGCTTGCCATCGTCCCTTTGTGATATTCGTTGGGACCGAACACGTTGAAGAATTTCAGACCGGCCCATTGCGGCGGCAGCTTGGCGCGCCTGGCGTGTCGTTCGACCAGCGCCTGGTCGAACAGGTGTTTGCTCCAGCCGTAAAGATTCATCGGCCGCAGCTTTTTCAGCGCCTCGGGCGACCAGTCGTCGTCAAACCCCTGATCGCCGTCGCCGTAGGTTGCGGCGGACGACGCATAGATGAACGGTGTGCGGTTCTCCGTGCACCAGTCGAGCAGCCGCAGCGACAGCCGGAAATTGGTGTCCAGGACCAGATCGCCGTCGGTTGCCGTCGTCGACGAGATGGCGCCCATATGGATCACGGCGTCGAGCTTGCGGCCGTCCAGCCAGCGGAAGAGGTCTGCGGGCGGCACCGCGTCGGCCAGTTGACGCTTGGCCAGGTTGCGCCACTTGCCGTCGGTCCCGATGATGTCGTTGACCACGACATCGCTGTGCCCCGCTTCGTTGAGGCTCGCGACCACATTCGATCCGATGAAACCGGCCCCGCCGGTGACCAAAATCATGAACGCAACACCCCGCCGCCACCGCCCGGCCCTGCCGGCCCTCCTTTGCCCGACATGGCGTGGCGGCGCAACTTCGCTGACCCAAGGCAGTAAATACGCTGGCGAAGAGCCGCAAAGCCGGGCATGACAGGACCGAACGAATTGGCGCCGCTGCCGGACCGGTCAGCGCCCGAACGAAGAAATGACTCAAGGTTCATTAATATAAGAATGAACTCTGATTTCAATTCTACATTGGACCTGATACCCGACGGGACGGCCAAAAGCCCGATCCTGATCATTCCTTACATGTGGATCGGGGATTTTGTCCGCTCCCACTCCGTCGTCCGCCTCCTCAAGCGTCGCTGGCCCAATCGCCCTATTGATTTCCTGACCAACCAGCTCTGTGCCCCGCTCCTCGATTATATGCCGGGGGTCCGCAAAGGGATCGTGCAGGATTTGCCACGCGGGCGGCTCCCGCTCGGGGATTACTGGACGCTGGCGAAGCGTTTTCGGTCCGAAAGCTATGGCACCGCGCTGGTGATGCCGCGCACCTGGAAAGCCGCTCTGGCCCCCTTCCTCGCCGGGATTCCGGAACGCACCGGATTTGCCGGCGAGGCCCGCTTCGGGCTGATCAACGACATGCGCTGGGGCGAACGCAAGCTCGAGCGCATGATCGACTGCTTCGGCGCATTGGCGCTGCCGAAGGGATCCGAGCTGCCGGCAGACTGGCCCTTACCGCATATGGAGGTGCCGCAGGCCGAAATTGCAGCCTGGCGACAGCGCTGGTCGCTGCCGGCGGACGGGCCCCGCTCGATTGCGATGGCGCCCGGCGCCGTCGGACCGGGAAAGGCCTGGCCGCCGGAATTCTACGCCGAACTCGCCCGCCGCCTGACCGCCAGCGGCGTTGCCGTCTGGGTGCTGGGCGGACCGAACGAAACCATGATCGCCGCGGAGATTGCGGCCAAAGCCGGCGCGCTGGCGCACAACCTGACCGGTCATGATCTGCGCAACGCCGTCATCGCATTGAAGGCCGCCGACGCCGCCGTCACCAACGATTCCGGGCTGATGCATATCGCGGCGGCGCTCGGCACGCCGACGGTTGCGATTTTCGGGCCGACCTCGCCGCGGCTCTGGGCGCCGCTCAATCCGCTGGCCGCAATCCTCGAGCCCGAGGGGACCTATCTCGATATTCGCGAGCGCAATACCCGCGGGGTCGGCGTTGACCGTGTCGACCAGGCGATCAGGCGCACGCTTGGCGTCTAGCCGCGGGACTGCTTGCGCCCGCCGCCCATGCCAGCTACCAGATATTGTCCATGTCAGGCCCTGAATGAACGATCCGCTCGCAGACGTCATCGGATATTTCCGCCGCTCGCGCGAAACGCTCGACCGCGCTGCTGTCGACCACAATCTGCTGTCGTCGGTTGTCGCCATCGCGGTGGGTATTGCGCAATCGCTCGCCAGCGGCGGCAAGATCCTGCTGGCAGGCAATGGCGGCAGCGCAGCGGATGCGCAGCATATCGCCGCCGAAATGCTGGTGCGCTTCAAATTCGATCGCGATCCGTTGCCCGCTATTGCGTTGAGCACCGACACGTCGGTGCTGACGGCGATCGGCAACGATTACGGCTTCGAACATCTGTTCGAGCGGCAGGTTCGCGGTCTCGGCCGCAAGGGCGACGTGTTCATCGCCATCTCGACCTCCGGCCGGTCGCCCAACATTCTTGCCGCGCTGAAAGCCGCGCGCGACATCGGGCTGATCAATGTGGGCTTCACCGGCGCCGGCGGCACGGCGATGAAGCCGCTCTGCGATGTTGTGCTCGCCGCTCCGTCGGAAGAAACCGCACTGATCCAGCAGGTTCACATCACCGCCGCGCATGCGATCTGCGATCTGGTGGAGCGCAACCTGTTCAAGGCGCCGGTCTGAGAAAAAACATGGCAGACGTCCGCAAGCCTGCCGCGTTTCTCGACCGCGACGGCGTGCTCAATCGTGACGACGGCTATATCGGCACCATCGAGCGGTTTCACTGGATGAGAGGCGCGGCGCCCGCGATCCGCAGGCTGAACGACGCCGGCTATTATGTCTTCGTCATCTCCAACCAGTCGGGCGTCGCACGCGGCATGTTCACCGAGCGCGACGTTGAAAATCTGCACGATTGGATGTGCGAGCAACTCCGCAGCGAAGGTGCGCGCATCGACGACATCCGCTATTGCCCGTTCCATCCCGACGCGCCGCTGCCCGCCTATCGCATCGACTCGGACTGGCGCAAGCCGAAGCCCGGCATGCTGCTCGATCTGATGCAGCACTGGCCGGTGGAAAAGGCAGGCAGTTTTCTGATCGGCGACAAGGAGACCGATCTGCGTGCTGCCGCTGCGCTCGGCATCAGCGGCTTTCTGTTCGAGGGGGATGATCTCAGCAGCTTTGTCGAAGGTTGCCTGAGACAACTAAAACGGCCGGGCTGAGATCCGAAGTCTCCGTCCGGTCAATATCTTGGCAGATCCGAGCACCTCCGCTTGGTGCCCGCGACCACCCCGGGTTCGTCCCATTTCGTGCGTTGTGTAGCCCCCAAGACACATCTGTAGCGCGTAAATTGCAGTATTCTGCAATCGGATTCCAGTTCATCGGTTTGATCTGTTGATTTGGTTCGGGGGATACATGAGCACGAAGGCGCTGACCATCTTCGCTGCAATTTTGACCGCAGCCATGAGCCAGATATCGATCGCATCGGCCGCGGACATGCCGGTCAAGGCGAAAGCACCCGTCTATGATCCATGCGGTGCTGCCCGTTTCACAGGCCTTTACGTCGGCGGCAATGTCGGCGCCGCCGCCGTCATGTCGCATCGCAACGATCTGGACGGATTCTTCACGGACAATTCTGGGTGGACCGCGACCGACATCGCGCCAACCATCGGTGCGCAGATCGGCTATGACTGGCAATCCTGTCACGCAGTCTTCGGTGTGGTCGCGGACTGGAGCTGGATCAACGCCGAGAGCACCATTCGCGACAATCCCGGCACAGGTTCCGACAACCTCCACAACGACATGCACTGGTTCGCGACGATCCGCGCGCGCGCCGGTCTCGCGGTGAACGATACGCTCTTCTACGTGACTGCCGGTGTCGCCGGTGCGCATAGCAAAACGACTTTCACGGAAGCCGGCATCACCTCAAGCACGAGCGACACGCGCTGGGGTCTTGCCGCCGGCGCAGGCGCGGAATTCGCGCTCTGGAACAACTGGAGCCTGAATGCCGAAGTGCTCTACATGAACTTCGGCAAGGACAGCGTCACCCTGACCAGCCCGACTGTCGGCACGTTCGACATGCAGGACTCGGCCTGGGTCGCGCGGCTCGGCCTGAATTACCGCTTCGACAATCCGCGTGCCGCCTATGCGGCATCGATGCCGGTCAAGGGCGCGGCTCCGCTCTATCCGTGCGGACCCGCGCGCTTCAACGGCGGCTATGTCGGCGGCAATATCGGCGGTGTCAGCTATCGCGCCGACCGCAGCGACCTCGACGGCTTCCTCACCGACAACAGCGGCTGGGCCGCCACCAAATCGGCGTTTGCCGGCGGCGCGCAGATCGGCTGGGACTGGCAATCCTGCAACCGGCTGCTCGGCCTGGTCGCCGACTGGAGCTGGACCAGCGCTAAGGCCGACACCTTCGACAATCCGAATGCCGCCGGCGGCGAAAACTCCTTCCGCAGCAAGATGGACTGGTTCAGCACCATCCGCGGACGCGCCGGCCTCGTCGTCGATGACTCGCTCATCTATGTCACCGGCGGCGTCGCGATCGCCGATATCAAGACCACGATCACCAACGTTCCCGACTCGTTTGTATTCGACAAGACCCGCTGGGGTCTCGTGGCCGGCGCCGGCGCGGAGTTCGCGCTGTCGGGCGGCTGGAGCGTCAACACCGAATTGCTCTACATGCAGTTCAGCAAACAATCGGTTGCGTTCAGCCTGGCCGGCAACGCATTCAATTTCGATTTCAACGACAGCGCCTGGGTCACCCGCATCGGCCTGAATTATCGCTGGGACAACGCCACCAGCGCTTATGCCGCGTCGATGCCGGCAAGGTCTGCGCCTGCTGTTGCACGCTTCAACGGCTTCTATGTCGGCGGCAATATCGGCGCGCTCAGCTATCGGGCGGACCGCAGCGATCTCGACGGCTTCCTCAGCGACAATTCGGGCTGGACGGCGACCGACACCGCGTTCACCGCGGGCGCGCAGATCGGCTACGACTGGCAGTTCGGCGCCAAGGTGTTCGGCGTGGTCGCCGACTGGAACTGGACCAATGCGCGGGCGACGACGCTCGACGATCCCAATGCGCCGCCGACCGGCCTCATCCGCAGCGAGATGGACTGGTTTGCCACGCTCCGCACACGCTCCGGCGTGGTCGTCGACAATACGCTGGTCTACATCACCGGCGGTCTTGCGGCTGCGAAGATCGAGACCGCGATCAGCGAGACGACCGGCCCCTTCACGCTGGACAAGACCCGCTGGGGCTGGACCGGCGGCGCCGGCGCGGAATTCGCGCTCTGGAACAACTGGAGCGCGACAGCCGAAGTGCTCTACATGCAGTTCCGCGAAAAAGAATTCACGTTCGTGGATGGCGCCACAAGGTTCGCCTTCGACCTCAACGACGATGCCTGGGTGGCCCGCGTCGGCCTGAATTATCGCTGGGGCGGCGTCGGCAAGGCGCCGGTGGTGGCGAAATTCTGATCGACGTCAGGTCTGAACTGAGCTCATGGCCGCGCCTGTCGCGGCCATGATGTTTTCAGGTTGTCGTTGAGCCGAGGACGCGCCGGTAGACGTCCGCGATTTTCGCAGCTTCCGCCTCGACGCCGAATTCGGCGATAACGATCTCTCGCGCCCGCCGCCCCAACGCCGCGGCTTTCTCCGGATCGCGCATCAACGGCTCCAGCGCCGCCGCCAGCGCCGCGGCATCGCCGGTCGGCACAAGCATGCCGGTCTCGCCCTCGCGCACAACTTTCTCCGCAGCACCGGCCCGCGCCGCGACCAGCGCATTGCCGGCCGCCATCGCTTCCAGCAGCGTCAAGCCGAAGCCCTCGTTGCGCGAGGTGAACGTATAGATGAGGATGCGCCGATACCAGAGCGGCACCTCGTCGATCGGCAATTCGCCGAGAAAGCGGATGCGGTCGGAGAGACCCGCCGCGTCAACACGCTCCCTCAGCTTGCTTGCGAAGCCGCGCTGGTCCGGCGTCACTTCGCCAATAATGACCGCGCAGAAATCGGGATATGCGGGAAGCAGCCGACACATCGCCTCGACGAACACATCCGTTCCCTTCTGCGCACGCACCCGTCCAAAACAGCCGATGGCATGGCGGCCGGGCAGGCCCGCCGCGGCGAAGGCCGCCGCGCGGTCCGGCGGCGGCGCGTAACGCTCGGTGTCGATGCCATGCATGATCACCGTATGCGGCACGGTGAGATAGGAGGCGGAGGCGTCGCTGGTCGCGATCACCGCATCCATGCGCCGCAGCAGCGCCCGCGTAGTCCAGGTGTGGTGGCGTTGCGCCGCCGAGGTGAAGACCAGTTTCAGCGGCCAGCCCAGCGCCCGCAGGAGGAGGCCCGCCATCATTTCGTTGTTGCGGCGCGCATGCCAAACCAGCGGTTTCGCGCGCCTCAACAAGCGCAACAGTCCGCCAAGGGTCAGGCGCGAAATCCCGTCCGGCCTATCGGAGCCAAACCAAACCGCCGGCAACAACCTGGCGATGCGCGGCGCGATCATGCGATTGGTCGCGGTCACGCCGGAATAGCGCCAGTGCAGATTGGGGATGATGACGTCGGGATCGGTCAAGACGGGTTCCGGATCGGACCCCGGCCAGGCCCGGGGCGGCTGAGGATTACTCATTTTTTCATCCGGCGTCCTCTAGAATGAGCCGATTCTTCGAGGAGGCCTCATGACCATATTGGTCACCGGCGGCGCCGGCTATATCGGCAGCCACATGGTTTACACGCTCGTCGACGCCGGCGAAGAGGTGGTCGTGCTCGACAATCTGTCGACCGGTTTCCGCTGGGCTTTGCCGGACAGGGTGCCGCTTTACGAGGGCGACACCGGCGACGAGAAGCTGGCGCTGGAAATCATCGCCCGCCACGAGGTCGACGCCATCATCCATTTCGCCGCGTCCATCGTGGTGCCCGACTCTGTCGCCGATCCGCTCGGCTATTACCGCAACAACACCGCCAATTCCCGCACGCTCATCGAAGCGGCAGTGAAGGGCGGCGTGAAGCATTTCATCTTCTCCTCCACCGCCGCGGTCTATGGCAATGTCGAGATTGTGCCGGTTCCGGAAGACGCACCGACCGTGCCGATGTCGCCCTATGGCTGGTCGAAGCTGATGACCGAGATCATCCTGCGCGACACCGGCCACGCGCACCCCCTGCGCTACGCGGTGCTGCGCTACTTCAATGTCGCCGGCGCCGATCCTGCGATGCGGACCGGGCAATCGACACCCGCAGCGACGCATCTGATCAAGGTGGCCGTGCAGACCGCGCTCGGCCTGCGCAAGAAAATGGACGTGTTCGGCACCGATTATCCGACACCGGACGGCACCTGCATCCGCGACTACATCCATGTCAGCGATCTGGTCGCGGCCCATTCCGACGCGTTGTCGTATCTGCGGGGCGGCGGTCCGTCCGTCACGGTGAATTGCGGCTATGGGCGCGGCTTCTCGGTGCTGGAGGTGATCGACACGGTGAAATCGGTCTCCGGCGTCGATTTTCGCGTCGACCTGGCCCCGCGCCGGCCGGGCGACCCGGCGCAGATCGTGGCGGCGAGCGACAAGGCCCGGCATCTCCTGAAATGGACCCCCCGCTACGACGATCTGAAAACGATCGTCTCCCACGCGCTGGCGTGGGAGAAAAAACTCAAGAAAAACAACGCATAACGCTGGATTTCGGCGGTTTGGGCTTGAATTCTCCGTGCCGGACGGGCAAGGAACGGGCCTCGCCGCTCGGCTTCCGGGGACCGGGCGCCTAACCAAAAAACCGGCCTCCTTGCGGAGCGCCCTTCAGCGGCGCCCGATTCAATGGCGCCAAGTCAGAACCGAGTCAGGACCGCGCATGTCGCAATCCAAACTGGATCAGCAGACCGCCATTGAGCTGATCCGCCGGCTCGTGACCGAATACGGCGCCAAGCATTGGAAGCGCTACGCCCTTGCCTTCGTCCTGATGGCGATCGCTGCCGGCGGCACGGCGCTCACCGCCTATCTGATGGGCACCATCGTCAACAAGGCCTATGTCGACCGCAGCTTTCCGGCCATCGTGACCATCGGCCTGTTTGTCATCTTCATTTTTTCGGCACGCGGCGCGGCCACTTACGGTCAGGCGGTCCTGCTCTCGCGTATCGGCAACAGCATCATCGCCGAGAACCAGCGCAAGCTGTTCGACCGGCTGATGAACCAGAATCTCGGCTTCTTCGCCCAGCGCCACTCGTCCGAATTCCTGCACCGCCTGTCCACCGGTGCCAATGCGGCGACCGGCGTGCTCAACATGCTGATCACCGCCGTCGGTCGCGATCTCCTGTCGCTGATCGGCCTTGTCGCCGTCATGGTGATCCAGGACCCGTTCATGTCGCTGTTCGCCTTCGTGATCGCCCCGCCGGCTTTGTGGATGGTGCGCAAGCTGGTGAAGCGCATCCGCAACGTCGCCAAGGCGCAGTTCACCGGCGGCACCCGGCTGTTCGAAACGCTGCAGGAAACCATCCAGGGCATCCGCATCGTCAAGGCCTTCACGCTCGAAGACCGCATGCGCGCACGCTATTACGAAAACGTCGCGACGGTCGAGCACGAAGCCAACAAGATGGCGCGCGTCTCCAACCGCTCCAGCCCGCTGATGGAGACGCTGGCCGGCGTGTCGATCGCGCTTGGCGTGATCTATGGCGGCTACCGCACCATCGAGACCGGCGCGACGCCGGGCGAATTCTTCTCCTTCATCACGGCGTTCCTGCTCGCCTACGAGCCGGCCAAGCGCCTGGCGCGCCTGAATATCGAACTGAATGCGGGTCTTGTCGGCGTGCGCCAGCTCTTCGACATCATCGATGCCCCCTCGACCGAGCCGGCTGACGACGACAAACCGGCCTTGCGCATCGAGAAGGCGCAGGTCGAGTTCAAGGATGTCGGCTTCGGCTATCGCGAAGGCCAGCCGGTGCTGCGCGGATTGTCGCTCGCGGCGGATGCGGGGCAGATGACGGCGCTGGTCGGGCCGTCGGGCGGCGGCAAGTCCACCATCCTCAACCTGATCCTGCGGCTCTACGAAGCGCAGTCCGGCACGATCGCGATCGACGGGCAGAACATCGCCAACGTGTCGCGCCGCTCCCTGCGCAAGCAGATCGGCTATGTCGGCCAGGACGTATTCCTGTTCCACGGCACCATCCGCGACAACATCGCCTTCGGCCGGGATGACGCCACGGAAGACGAGATCGTCGCCGCCGCCAAGGCCGCCAACGCGCATGACTTCATCATGTCCTTCCCCAAGGGCTATGAGACGCAGGCCGGCGAACAGGGCCTGCAGCTCTCCGGCGGCCAGCGCCAGCGCATCGCCGTGGCGCGTGCGCTGATCAAGGACGCCAAGCTGATCCTGCTGGATGAGGCCACCGCTGCGCTCGATTCCGAATCCGAACGCGCGGTGCAGGACGCCATCGCGCATCTGACGCAAGGCCGCACCACCATCGTCATCGCGCACCGCCTGCACACGGTGGCGCATGCCGACCGCATCTATGTGATCGAGAACGGTGTCGTGGCCGAACAGGGACGCCATGAGGAATTGCTCCGCCGGGGCGGGCGCTATGCGTCATTTTACCGGCTGCAATTGCAGAACGAGGAAGCGGCCCAGGCTGTCGCCGTTTCCGCATGATTTTCGTTGCAAGGGAAGAAGAAGCAGATGGCTAAATATGTGATCACTCCGCCGCCGCAGGCCGCACTCGCGGTGCAGGGCAGCGACGAGCTGTTCCCCGTGCGCCGCGTCTGGTGCGTCGGGCGCAACTACATCGAGCATATTCGCGAGATGGGACAGGACGAACGGGCGCCCCCGTTCTTCTTCGCCAAGCCCGCCGACGCGGTGGTGCCGGACGGCAGCGTGATCCCCTACCCGCTCCTGACCAACGACATGCACCATGAGGTCGAGCTGGTGGTGGCGCTGAAATCCGGCGGCATCAACATCAAGCCCGAGAAGGCCAATGACTGCATCTGGGGCTACGGCGTCGGCATCGACCTCACGCGCCGCGACCTGCAGATCGCCTCGCGCGAGGTCAAGCGTCCGTGGGAAATCGGCAAGGCGTTCGACGCCTCCGCGCCCTGCGGCGCGCTGGTGCCGGCCTCGAAGATCGGTCATCCGACCAAGGGCCGCATTGCGCTCAAGGTCAACGGCGCGGTGAAGCAGGACGGCGATCTGAGCCAGATGATCTGGAACGTTCCCGAGACCATCTGGAAGCTGTCGGAAATGGTGGAGCTCGCCGCCGGCGACATCATCATGACCGGCACGCCCGCCGGCGTCGGCGTGCTGGTGCCAGGTGACAAGGTGGAATGCGAGGTCGAGGGCGTCGGTTCGCTCAAGATCACGATCGGCCCGCGCGCGGGGACATAAGCCACGGCTCGTTTGGAGTGAATCAGGTGCCACATACTCCGTTCGTTCCCGCGCAAGCGGGAACCCAGGTCTGATTGGTTCTGGGTCCCCGCTTTCGCGGGGACGAACGGAGAGAAGTGATGAAATTCTGAAAGCCGGCCGCCGCGCGCGGCCGGCTTTTTTATTGCCGACAGTTTTAGGAAAATTCGTCGAAATCCGGCGACGGGCGCTTCATGCCTGCCCGCTACAAAGGGCCATGCTCGATGCCGTGGCGTTCGTCTCGCCGCGGCGAGCCGGAGCGACGACATGAATATCAGTTCCATCGGCGTGACATCGATCGCAACCACCACCGCGACCCCTGCCCAGGCCCAGCCTGCGCTGGAAAAGCCGGACGAGGTGCCGGGCGTGACGCTGCCGCTGACCGAGGCGCAGAACGACAACAAGACCCCGCCGCCTCCGGGCCTTGGGCAATTCGTCGACAAGACGGTCTGAGGATCTTCGCAAGTCCGGACATGCAGAACGCCACCGGAGACGGTGGCGTTTTTTATGACTGCGGTCCTTTGGTCGTCCCCGCGAATGCGGAGACCCATACCGGCGGCTTGCGATATGGGTTCCCGCTTGCGTCCGAAAGAAGCCAAAAAATCTTCGCGCAGGATGATTGACTATTTTCCTACTATGACTATAATCCTCCTCACCTCGTCCGCTGGAGGGGCGCTTGTCGCGAGGCGTCGTGCAGGCGGGACGAAGGAAGGGATGCGGCGGAGATGCGCCGCATCGCCTTCCTGGACGGCGCCCGGGAAATCCGGGCCTCGGCCG
>Ga0073934_10000764_pt1 | contig 85976 bp, 72 predicted proteins | sample LarsenN4metaG_FD_76834 | JGI IMG/M metagenome (GOLD analysis project Ga0073934, IMG submission 76834) | Hot spring sediment bacterial and archeal communities from British Columbia, Canada, to study Microbial Dark Matter (Phase II) - Larsen... ...
CGGCCGCGCCCTTCGCGGCCGTATGACTCTCTCAATCTCGTTCCACAGATCATCGGGTATTTCTTTCGCTGTTGCCATTCCTCTAGTTTATCTCACTTCATTCAGTTTGCAGACGCGCTCTTAGACGCGCAACTGGCGCCCAGCCTTCCTTGACTGGAAGGCCGCAGGTAGGAACCACCTGTTCCGCGGGAACTACCTCAAATGTTAGAGGGGCTAACAATCAAAGAAACAATCAGACGGCCCGTAGAGTAACAAACTGGAATCTCACTATCAATAAAAATGCGAGTAACTGCCCAGTCCCGGAGGGGACCTATCTATAGGGGTGCGGTTCCCATCTATAGTAGGCAGTGAATGAAATCTTCTCAGGTCCGCAGGTACGACCTGTTGGCCAAATATCTACCCGCTCGCTCCTACTGCAACTAGAGGGGTCTTTTATTGCTCAATTGAATGCATCGAGCAATTTACAGCGGCTCAGCGCCGAGAAGCGCCTGGAGCAGGCGAACCAAGTCCCGCACATCGATCCTGCCATCGAGATTAACATCTGCTGCCTCGACCGCAGGCTCTACGCCTTGAAGTATCCGAATCAACTTCACCAGATCATTGACATCGACTGCTCCATCGCCATTCAGGTCCCCTCGTCGAACAGCAGCAGCAACCACCATCGTTGTTTCCGTCGCCGAGTTGTTCGCCGGGTTAACATCTGCTTCCTTGCCGCTCACCGTTGCGGTGTAGGTCAATGTCGAGCCGGCTTCTGCTGTGACAGTTGTCATTACTCTGATTGTCTTCGAGCTGACCGGAGCGATTGCGCCGAGCGCGTATCCAACGCCGGGAGGCAGGAGAGAGTCCCTGACCGAAACATTTGTCGCTGTGTCGGGGCCGGAATTGGTTACCGTAATTGTGTAGGTGAGCTGCGCTCCCTTCGTCACCGGATCAGGCGAGTCAGCAATGGCAATCGACAGATCAGCCGAAGGCGGCGGCAACTTAAAATAGGCCACCGGCATATCGTGATCGGAAACGCTCTCGGGCCGCGCCGGATCGTTACGCAGCGATTCGGGAAAATCCACATTGCAGCGCGCGTAGGCGAAATGGCTCACTTGCGCAAACAGATTGCCGGTAATCAACACATGATCGAGCGCCTGCGCGCTGCCACGGAAGATCACTGAATATCGCTGATCCGCCGGAGCCATATCAATTAAATTGATGAGATCCGGATCGACCAGATCGCTGCTCGCAAGCACCACTGTAGAAGGCGGCGCCGGGGCCCCTTTTATTGTGCCGATTACATCAACGTAACCATCATTGAACTGGAATGAATTGTAGTCGCCGACGGCGATGATGCGTTCGCTTGAATCGGCTGCCTGCCGCGCCTGTATCAGATTGGCAATGAATTCTGCCTGAGCGCGACGTTTGGCGCGCACTCGCCTGCCCTCTGAACTACTGTCGATCCCCAGCAGAGAACGCAAATGATTGACGATGACTGTAACGGGAAATTCAGGGCGCGATTCCTGAGTCTTGACAGTCGCGCGCAAGATGAGCGGCGGACGGTCGTGAAGAAGTTCCCGCGCGCCATTGTCGGGATTGGTGTAGGTCGCGTCTTTTCCTACTTGAACTACATCGATGACGTTCACTCGCGCCGTCTTCACCAGAAAGCCAACATCGATGGCAGTTCCATCATTGCCTTCAACGAGGTATGCCTGGTAATCCGGATCCGACTTGCCCGCTGCAACCTCATCGGCATTGACTCGGCCAGCTATTGCTTGCAATGTCTTGAGGTTTTCAACCTCCTGCACGCCGATTATATCAGGCGAGCGCATCACATCGCGGATTGCAAGCGATGCCTTGCTGAGTCGCCTGTTGAACGCCGATGCACTCAACGCGACATCGCTAACGCCCGGATCGTTGGTGGTATCGTAAAACCGGCGCATATTGAACGAAGCGACGGTGAATTCATCGGCGGCCGGCTCAGGCAAAGCTATTGCGCGAAATTCTCCGGAGACTATAGGCGGCGTTGCTGCATCGGGCAATATTGTATAAGTTCGTGAAGCATAATCGAGGGGCCCTACTACATTGGCTACTACCGCTCCCGCGGCAACTTCAAGCGCAATGGCGCCGGGCTGGGCATCGCTATCAACTCGCAGGCATTCAGGATTAGAATCAAAACGAGGCACTCCCGGTGGGGCCCCGGGCGGCAGCGGATCGGGGAGCTGAATGCCCGGCTCACGAAACGGCCGCTCCACTCCTGTGATGACGGCATAGAAAACGCCTGTGCTTGTCGATGTTGCGCTCGCTTCGTTGAGATTGCCTTCAGTAGGAGAAACCACTGTGAGCGAATCGACCTTCACGCGCATGCCTTCAAACTTCTCCAATTGCTCGATTGAACCTTTGGGACTTGCGTCGGCAGCGGTGAGTGTAACAGGCGTCGGCAATTGATTGCCCATCGATAACACGGTCACCGTGAGCGGCCCGGAGAGTTCTGTCATTGACAGGCTATTTGGATCCGATGATGGGACGAACTCCACTACTCTGCCGGTGACCGTAACGGCATTGCCTATTGCAATCTCCGGCGGCGGTGCGCTCGATGTGAAGACAAAGATGCCTTCGGAAGTATTGGGATCGCCATCAACAGCTTCATCGGGCATCTGAATGAAAAAGCCATTACTCTTCACAGCCGTGACAATGCCGGCAGTTGTGGTCACAACCTGCCCGGCATAGGGAGAAATGGAGCCGGGGCCCTGAATCTGGTGAACGGCAAGTTGCGACGACTGCGCCGAAAAGGGGAAAGGAAAGAAGAAGAAGGAGAAGAGATAAACAGCGGCAATCAGAAATAAGATCCTTTGTCGGCCCATGCAAGCTCTGGCGATTGAACTGCTCATCGACTTACACTATACTTCATTGAACTTTTAGCAAATCAACTAAGTCTAGAGTTCAAGCTGCCCGCTCGCCCACAGGTGAAAAGCAAGCTGAGGGTCGAACTTCAAACATTCGGGCAACTACAACGGATCCACGCCGAGGAGCGCCTGGATCAGCCGAATTAAATCTTGCACATCGACCCGGCCGTTGCCATCCACATCTGCCGCCGCCGATTGAGGCTCAATGCCCTGGAGCACTTGAATGAGCTTTATCAGATCCTGAATGTTAATCGTCCCATCTCCCGTCAGGTCCCCGCGCCGAGCGGTGACAGTCACCTTCACTTCGATTCTCACATTGTCCTGCCCATCTCTGACTCTGACAGTCAATGTGAATGTTCCAACATCGTTGTGCCCGGGGGCTAGCCGCAAGCTGTAGCTCCCATTGCCGTTGTCGATGATCGAAGCAAAGTCTGCTCCTCTTACGGTAACTTCTAATGCATCTCCATCCGGGTCGGTAGCGGTGAAATTAATCAGCTTAACCGTGCCGGCGCTCAAGGTCTGGTCGAATAGAGCGGAGACAATCGGCGACCGATTATTCCTCACATCAATTGTAAGCGGCTGGCTCCTGCCGACATTGCCCGTTTGATCGCGCGCAGCGGCAGCAAGAGTGTGGGGGCCCCTCGCCAGAGTCCTGGTATCGAGCGATAGCGAAAAAGGCGGCGCGACGATTTCAGGCCCAAAAGCCTGATTATCAACCAGGAACTGCACGGCAGCAACTCCGACATTATCCCTGGCATCTGCTGTAACTGTGATAGTTCCGCTTACTGTCGATCCGCTTATCGGCGAAGTGATGATCACATCGGGCGCTTGAGTATCGACTCCTGTCCCTTTAATTGAAATAGTTATCGAAGGCTCATCCGGGTCATCGGAGAGCAATGTAAGAGCTGCTGCTCGCTGGCCCAGTGCAGTAGGGATGAATGTCGCGCTGAGACCGGCATTGGGGCCCCCTGGATCAACGGTGAACGGCGATGGAGGGAAATTGACTCTGAAGTCGCCCGGATTAGCTCCGCCCACGGTGATGCGGCTGACGGTCAATCGGGCATTACCCGTGTTGACTATGTTGATTGTCTGCGCACTGCTGCTTGAGGTGACGTTGACCTGGCCGAAATCAACTGCTGTTGATGATATAGAAATATTGGGCACCTTGATGAATGATAGGGTTGTATTGCTCAGGTTAAAGTTAGAAGAGTTGAAGAACTGAAAGACGGCGGGCTCAGACCTTGAGCCTATCGGCTGCGTCAGGCCGGAAAGGCTAGTTGATTGTTCTGCGCCGGAAGTGAACCTGCGACCAAAGCTGTAGCCGACAATAATCGGCTTGAAGTCCCCGCTCGTTCTCCCCAGAGCAGCAATAGCCTCGAACCGGATCTCGAATGTGCCATCTCGCTTGAGAGTTATAAAGAGCCTGTTCGAGTTATCAGCGGCGAATTCGCGCACATTGCGATACTCTACGATGAATCTATCAACTCGTTGCTCTGCGATAACGAATCCGCGACGGCCGGGATCCAGATCCGTCCACAACCCGGCGATGAGCGGCGGATTGCTATTCAAGAAATTCTGGATGCTAATATCAGGGCCCCTTATGGCGGGGTTCCTCGGCTCAGCGGCGCCGAAGCTGAGCACTCCGTTGGAGCTGATGAAGACGCCGGAAAAGACCTCGCCGGCAAAAGGAAAGGCAAAACCCATAGTGAACGGCACCTCGATGCTGCTGTCATCGACTGCGCCGATCAAGTAGCGCGTGCCTGTCACCACTCCGGTAGCATCGAACCTGACGATGAAATTAATATCGGGCGTCACTTGCCCGCCAACGACTCTTACAGTCACCGGCGTCCCCGGAGCCTTCTCAGAAAGACCGGCAGCGCCGTTGTAATATCTATCGTCAAAGCCGATGGGAGTGAAGGCGCCTATTCCATCATCTTCCAGATTATCTCCTCTCACTCCGGCGCGATTGTCTATTGCTTCGATGAGAACCTTGTAGTCTCCGGGAGGGAGATAATTTATCTGATAAAACCCATTTCTATTGCCATCGAACCCGGACAACCGGCTAATCTGGATATTGGGATTTGCCAGGTTTACTGCGCGCACGTGGACAGCGCGGAGGCCCTCGCCTTGCTCTGGTTTAACCGTGCCTGAGATCGAGCCGAATTGCGGATTCGGCAAAGGAGTCTCAGGGTACATCTCGGTAATTCCTGCTATGTCGTCGTAGCAGAGCGTGCGCCCGTTCCTGTCATTGAATGGCATAGCAAAGGGGAACATAGTGGGGATGCCTTCGCGCGGATCGGCGCCTTCTTCATCTACCGGATCAAGGCCATCGATCTCCAATCCCTTCACCTGGGTACCTATCACAGTATGCGCCAGCCCCCAGACGTGGCCCAGTTCGTGAATGACAGTAGCCCGCAAATCACTGGTCGTCGTGCTCGCCCTCTGTCCATTCACCACCAGAATCGCATCTCTGATATTGCCCCTTGTCGATCTGTCGTGAATAGTAATACTGATACCGAGGGCCCCTTCAGAACCGAGCCTCCTGAGCGCCGAGCCATCAGAATCAAGAACAATTTCGTTAATCCCATCTGTCTCGATCGCCCAGGCACTGCCAAGATTCGAGCCGGTAAAATCCACACTGGAGAGAGTAACTGTGCCTGCTATATCTCTGGCGGTGGACACATCGTTCCAGACTTTGAGGCTGTCCTCGACGACGCTGCGAAAATCTTCGCCATCGGCGGTCCGCCCGCTATCAATTACAAAATTGACCGGAATGGTAGGCCAGGAGACAAGAAAGAAGTTTCCACTGCCGTCCGAGTCTGAAAGCTGATGATAAGCTGAAGAAGAAGGGAGAAGGAAAAAGGAAAAGGGGAAAAATAAGAGACAAAAGTAGAGCGCAATGCGCAATGCATAATGCATAATGCGTGAATAGAACTGCCCCCTGCCCCCTGACCACCGGCCGCTGGCCACCGGCTGCTGGCCACTGACCATATTGCTTCTCACCCTCTCTTCACCTTTCGCCTCTCGGTTCATCATACTCTGCTCCTTAGCGCAGCGCCCGCTTGATTGCGCGCACTACATCACGCAGCCTCGGCTCAGGACCGGCAAGTTGCGCCCTGCCGGATTTAATCGCAGAGGTAGTCACCGCCAGGCCGGTTATCGGAGTAACAACTACAGGATCATCATTAATATCTTTCCTGATCCGGTAGACGCCTTCAGACAAGCCGTAGACAGTTGGATAGCCATCTTCATTATCGGGGCCGAGGAACAATATGACCTCTTCGCTTGCTGTGAATCGCGGCATGCCTTCGACCTGCACGATGCGAGTGCCCACCGCGCCGCCGACAAGCCGCAAGACGAAGATTTGGCCGGGAGAGCGACCTTTGATCACTTCGCTCAACTCAAAAGTATTATAGGTGAAGACCAGGCGCGATCGTGGCTCAAGTCGAGCTTCAGCGCCGATCAACCGGGCGACAACGATGCGCTCGGCCAGGCGAGCAAGCTCAAGCGTGTTATATCGCCTGGTGCGCGATGCCTGCAAGCTGGGAGCTAACATGAAAATCAAACTAACGGACTGGATGACGATAAGCAACTTCAGCAGGGTTCGGGGGAACATAGACTTTACCTCGTAGAAATGTGGTTTACGATCTCGTCCAATCTTCCAGAATGAGACCGGGGATTCGCTGGAAATCGACTATGTTTCGCATAACCAAAATACCTTTAACTGAGAGCGTGATAGCAGCTATGCTAAGATCACTGGTTCCCACGCGCAGCTTTTGCGTGCGCAGTTGATCGAAAATCATTGCGGCTGCATTGTCAAATGGCAGACATATCATCTGTCGGTAAAAATCGAGTCCTCGTTTCAAACGAGCATAGACTTGTGCGCGCGCATTGCTATCGCTAGCACGGCGACAGGCTGGCATCCAACCACTTAAATCTTCGCCAAATGTCACGATCGTTGTTACCACTACCTCTTCATCGGGCAAAGTATTGATGCGCGCTATGACTGCTGGATGGCCATTCTGGACAAAACCGGCGATATCAGTATCCAGCACATAAAGTTTCATGGTACATGTTTAGCGTAGCCAGAAGCAGCCGATTAGCCGCTAAAGGATATAAGTAACAGGCCCCGGAGAGTCCGCCTCCCTCGCCGCACATCAGTAGCGGCACAGCCGCATAACTTACAACCATGCTAAACACGTACGTTTCATGCAATGGTTTTATCAGCTTCAGAGGAAGCGACATTACGATCTGCTTCATCAAGTTCACGTTCTACTTCTTGACGCTGACTGCGTCTTTCAGCATAGATTTCCTCAATGTGCTGTAACATGGCTTCCTCATCTCCCTTAAACTGTCCTGCGGCCTTCAGCACTGCTTGTGGACTGCCTGGTCGCAGCGTTCGCTCAGGCGGTAGCTTGACTTCAACCGTTGCGACTTCGACTGATGATAGATAGGCTTCCACCGCTTTCTGTGCATTACGTATTGCTTCATCGCTCGTCGCGCCTTCCGCCGAGAGCTGAGGGAAACTCGGAATCCAGGCTCGATATACCCCATTCTCCTGCCCTACTATAACTAAGCACTGCATACGAATTATCCTCTCTATTTCACAATCATTGTATTATAAGCTGGCTCGCTGCTGCTATAGAGTTTAAGAAAAAGGTATGTGTTTAGCGTAGCCAGAAGCAGCCGATTAGCTGCTAAAGGATATAAGTAACAGCCCCCGGAGAGTCCGCCTCCCTCGCCACACATCAGTAGCGGCACAGCCGCATAACTTACAAACAAGCTAAACACGTACAGAAAAAGATTTATGGCTTCATCCGGGAGACTCGACTCGCCACAACATGTTTGTAAACTAGCAACGCCACAGTTGGCTGGTATCAGACTCCTCTTTTCGGTTATCATCTCAACCGATCTACAAAGAGCACTGAATCGAGAGGACCATAGCAATGAGGAAACTGACAATCATTCTTGCCGCTCTTTTGCTCGTCCCGTATCCACTGCATGGCTGCAAGACGATCACCGATGAAAACATTACCTCTGAAATCAGAACCAAGCTTGCGAACGATCAATACGCCAGCTCGCTCAAAATTAATATAGAGACCAAGAGCGGAGTGGTTACGTTATCGGGAACAGTACGCACTCAAGAAGACAAAGATCGGGTCATCAGGATCGTAAAGAATGTTGATGGCGTCGTAAACATTCACGACGCCATTACAGTGCAAAAGGGCGAAGAGCAAAAATAGGCTTCACTTGTCAGGGGATTCGTACAGATAGGCGACGTCGTGCAATCTATTTTCGCGCCCATCGTGAACCGCATACTTGCCGCGCTGGCGTCTGTTATCTCTCTCGCTGTAGCCCCACAGCGCTGCTGCGCCATACTGGCCATTCTTATTGAGCGCGTAGAAGTTGATATTGAACTGCTGGAGTTTCCTCTTATTGCCATTGTAATTGTTCACTATGCGCTTGAGCGCTTCCAGGCAAGCGTCGGTCGGCGACATTCCTCGGCGCATCATCTCAACTACGGTGTGCGCGCCATTTATCTTTATGCACTCTTCGCCGCGCCCGGTCGAGCCGGCTGCGCCAACTTCATTATCAACAAACAATCCGCAACCGATGAGCGGAGAATCGCCCACTCTGCCGGGGAGCTTGAATGCCAGTCCACTGGTGGTTGTCACGCCTGAAATATCTCCGCGCTCGTTGATTGCCAGGCAATTGATTGTGCCGGTCGGGCGATTGGCAATGATGCGATCTGCCAGCGCAATCAACTCTGTCTGACTCATATTCTCTTTCAACTGCAAGCCTACCGATCCACTATCAGGGCTGGCAAGGCCGGGGCCCCAATCGTCCTTATCGCTCAACATCTCTTTCCAGCGCAACCAGACAACGCGAGCCTCTTCGGTCAAAAGCTCCTCTTTTTTAAAGCCATGTGCCAGAGCAAACCGCAGCGCCCCTTCGCCCACCAGCAGAAGGTGATCTGTCCGCTCCATGACGAGCTTGGCTACTTTCGAGGGATTCTTGATATAGCGCAGAGAGGCCACTGCCCCTGCTCTCTTGGTCGGCCCGTGCATGACGCTAGCGTCAAGCTCCACGACCCCCTCCTCATTAGGCAGGCCGCCATAACCCACAGACATATCTTTTGGGTCATCTTCAACTATGTTCACTCCGGCAATTACTGCATCAAGGGTATCGGCGCCCGCGCGGATCATCTCGATCGCCTTTTCGGTGGCGCGCAAGCCATTAGCGCTTGAGATAACCACAGGCCGTGATCCTCCGGACTGGGAAAAACCGTACAGCTTTGGGGTAAAACCGGCAGCAACTCCAGCAACTGCGCTGCTACGGACAAAATCTCGCCGAGTCATCTTCGTGATTTTCATGCATATACTCCGTTAAGAAAGGGTTGACAACGCAAGCAAGGATACACCGGAACTGCCAGTTGTGACAAGTAAACACTCCATCCAGGTACAGCAAGGCGGTCAGGACGCTGATTCAGCTTGTTAATAGTGCGCGCCGGCAACAGCCTGATCGCCTTGTACATTTTCTATGGTATTGGCTGCTCTATTTCCCAAATGCGCTTGACCCAGAAGCATCCTGGAGAGAAAATGTGATTTGCTAATATCGCAATGGGCTCCAGACAAGAATCGGATACAGAAAAATTTCCCGCGCCTATCTACACAGAAAGCGTCCTGGCGCAGAATTTCGCCGACGCGCAGAAGTATTTTCTACGACCGTTGCTGCTAATTAATTATGCCCATGCATTGATGCTATCAGAGCAAGGGATTATCTCTGAGGATGAAGCGCGAGAGATATTGCGCGGTCTTGACAGTCTTGACCGGCAAAAGATCGCGGAAGCGAAATACGATGGAACGATCGAGGATCTCTATTTCTTCGTTGAGCAACTGCTGGAACAGGCGATTGGCGAAGAGATTGCAGGCAAGCTGCGCATCGCGCGCAGCCGCAACGATATTGATGTGACGATGTATCGGATGAGATTGCGCGAGGAGATTTTGAAACTGACGGGCGGGCTCAACGCCTTGCGCGTGACGCTAACAGGGCTGGCGCGAGATCATCTGCAAACAGTCATGCCGGCTCATACTCATACCCAGCCGGCGCAGCCAACTACTCTGGCACATTATCTGTCAGCAGTAATTGAATTTCTCTCGCGCGATATTGCGCGACTGCGCGCCGCATTTGCCACAGTCAATCGCAGTCCGCTGGGGGCCTGCGCAATCACCACCACCGGATTTCCTATCAACCGCGAAAGAACTGCTGAGCTGCTCGGCTTTGAAGGTCTGGCGGAGAATTCCTATGGAGCAATTGCCAGCGCAGACTATTTGACAGAATCGGTCGCTGCCCTGGCAACAGCAATGATCAATCTCGGCAGATTCGTTCAGGATCTACTGCTGTGGGCAACTCAAGAATTTTCCTTTATTCGACTCACTGATGGCTACGTTCAATGCAGCTCGATCATGCCGCAGAAGAGGAATCCAGTGGCCCTTGAACATGCGCGCGTCCTGGCGAGCCGCGCTCTGGGCCAGGCGCTGGCAGCAATGACCGCTGTGCACAACACACCGTTTGGCGATATTGTCGATGTGGAAGATGATCTTCAGCCGCTCGTCTTTTCTGCCTTCGCCGATGCTCAGCGCACAATCGGGCTGCTTGCCGGCGCAATAAGCTCGATTGAAATCGATAAAGAGCAGCTCAGAGAGAAAGCGTCGAACAGTTTTCTCACTATGACCGAGCTGGCAGACACATTGGCGCGAGAGGAGAGACTCAGCTTCAAAGCCGCTCATCGACTGGTGGCCGAAACGGTCAAACGTATGCCAAATGCTCACGCGAATCCTGCGCTGATTCTCGATACCTTACAAAATGCAGCAAAAGAGATTCTCGGTCGCAATCTGCGCACACCGCGCGAAAAGCTGGAAGCAGCATTATCTCCTATGAATTTTGTCGAAGTTCGCGCTGTAATTGGGGGCCCCGCGCCTGAAACAGTCGAGCGATTCTTATCTGGACAGGAAAAAATCGCAGCCGGCGACAAGCAGTGGTGGGAAGAGAAAACAACTTTGCTTGCCAAGTTCCCACAAAGAATTGAAGCCGAAATAATGAGTGACAAGTAATCAGATTAGCCCTCAGATGGGATACCGTGCCTCAAGAAGATGCTTAATAAGAGCGTTCACCAGAGCCGCGTCGGGCAACTCTCATGTGTATCTTTCAACACTATGTGCGCGGCTCGGTGATATAGCTTGTTGACCAGGGCCAGGGGACCTGGCGATCTACTTTTTATCCGAGAATTGCAAAACCACGCCGGGAGTCTTCTTACTGTTCCAGATGGGATCGAGAATCTGTCTGAGCTGCGCCTCTTCAGCTCCTTCCACAATAAGCACATCCTTCCCGCGAAGCTCCATATATGCTTCACCCTCGCCGGTATGCCAGTTGCGTATCGCAGTCATTGCGACACTCTCCTGAGCATCTTTGTACCGCTTGATAGTGCGATCGGCATAAGCTCTGAAGAACTCTCTGGCATCAAGCTCCGTGTCCCAGGTTGTTAGCTGAATGAGGATCGAGCGGCCCGTCCTGGGATGCTCATAAAAGGCATATCGGTCTCCGTTCCAGCCTTCTGCCGCGCGCGCAGCCAGTTTCTTGTCTATGAACTCGGCGAGAACGAGAAGGCATCCGAATTCGCCATTAATATCTTGATCTAGCCGCTTCCAGTCCCGCCCCAAAAGCTTATCCACATTGGCCAGATGGACAGTCATTGGCTGCTCGCGAGCCAGAAACTTATCAGGATGCAATATCTGCTCAGTAGAGATGGGGAGGACCTCGTTATAACTGTCGGTGATCCGCTGCCAGTTGGTCTTTTTAATCACCTCTTGAACAAACCCGGCACCATAGAAATAGGGAAAGAGCAGCGTCTCGCGCAGCACAGCAGGGGCCCTGGAGAGCACCGGCGATTTATTATCATTTTCGGGAGCGAGCAAAGGCAGCGCCTGCACCAGCGGCGGCAATTTGGTGATGTCAACGCCCTGCGGCTTATAGATCCAGTTCACCATCACCGCCGTCGCTTCGCCTTCGATCATCGCATGTATTGCCATCTCGGCATCGCTCTGCCCGCGAGGGAGATTTTGAAACCGGTGCAGATTGAAATGCTGATCCTGAAGCGCGTGCATCAATTCGTGAGCCATAACCGGGCGCTGTTCTTCAATCGGTATCCAATCGGCCAGATAGAACTCTTTAGACTTCGGCTCATAGAAACCGGCTATCTGTTCGGTGAGCAATTTAACCAGATATTCCCGCAATTTGAAATCACCGGGCACAAGTCCAAGCTTGATGAGAACCTTGTTGCTTGCTTCAAACTCTTCCGGCGTAGTCGATTCATCCATATCGCGCAGCACCATCTGTTCAATCTCTGCGCGCGATTTCAGTCCACTCTTGACCGGCTGCTTTATTGCCAGGCCGCGCAATTGGCTAACCTCGCGTAGAACCTCTTCCGACGCAGCGTAAACGGCCGCAGCCTTCTCCGAACGCGCCAGACCGGGAATGTTCTGCGCTACCAACGATGTGGTAGCAAACAGCGCCAGGACGAGAATAGATACAGTCAGTATGAGCTTTAAGCTTATTCTAGCGCGCGCGTTTTCCATTTCAGGCGAAAATCCTTTTGACATATACTCCCTTTCTGCCTATTGTGGTTATCGGCCAAAGGTGATAACCGCAGAACAATTGTATAGCTTAATTACGGAAAATGAAACCAAATACTGAGACCAGCAACAGTCGGGCGGTCGAGACTCGCATTCACGTCCGCTACGCCGAGACCGATCAGATGGGCGTGGTCTATTATGCCAATTACCTGGTATGGTTTGAGGTCGGTCGCGCTGCATATTGTCGCCAGTGCGGCTTCAACTATAGCGATATGGAGAAGCAATACGGCGCTTACCTGTTTGTCGCCGAAAGCTATTGCCGTTACAAAGCTCCGGCCCATACGGAAGAAGAGATTATTATCCGCACACGCATAGGAGATTTGAATCGTCGCGTGGTGAAGTTCTACTATGAAATCGTCAGGGCTGCTGATGAGAGATTGCTTGCCGAAGGTTATACAACACACGTAGTTTCTGCCAATAACGGCAAGCCGCGCAGCTTCCCCGAAGAGTGCCTGAAATTGCTCGTCAAGAGTTTGAAGACAGAGCTTGATTGACAACATCTTTCAGCTCAAGCGCCGAGCGCCCTCAAAACGGGGTTCAGCATTGCTTTGAGGCGATGCAGCGCCCGAATGAAGCGGCAATTTTTCCTCAAAGTCCATGTTGGCCGCAACCGCATATCGCGTCAGTTTACAGGAGGGACCTTATGCAACCCAAAGAAGATGTCGTTGCTAATATCAGTTTACTCAAAGTGTCGCCTGCCATTCAGAAGGGTCTCCGTGAATTTGTCTCACAGGTGATTGATTCTCAAACAGGCAATCTGATCTCGATCATAGCGTTTGGCAGCGCAGTGACAGGCGACTATGACACAGCAGAATCGGATGTCAATCTGTTGATTGTCTATTCAGATCTTACCATTGCCGACCTTGAGCGTGTGGCGGAGCCGAGCCGCCACTGGCTGAACAAGCAGAAGTTCGCGCCGCGCTTCCTGACCAGAAGAAACCTGGATCAATCGATGCGCTATTTTCAAGTCGATTACCTGGCGATGCGCGACGCGCGCGTAGTGCTCTGGGGAGAGGATGTGCTTGCCTCATTTGAAGTACATCCCGCCGCTCTCCGCTGGCAAATCGCTTATGAAATCAAAGCGATGCGCATGCGCATCAAGCAGCAATTCTGGCGCACTGCCGGCGATCCGCGACGAATGCGCGCTGTGCTCGTCGAGCGGTTCACTTCGCTCGTCCATCTGATGCGCGCGCTGCTCGTACTCAACAATCTGCCTGCGCCGATAACTCGTCGGGGAATCATCGACGCAGCGGTAGAGCACCTGGATCTGAATCGCGCCTTCGCCGATCAGATGCTAAATCTTCGGCAAAGCCAGGAGCTGCCTCGTAGCAGCGCGCTTGTCGGCTTGTTTAACAGGTTAATGGAGGCGATTCGCGCGATTGACTCCAGAGTGGAGGATGTGAAACTATGACTCGCAGACCAATTGCTCCACTTACCGCCGCGATTATCCTTAGCTGCATTGTAGCCTCGATCGCCCGCGCCGAGCAGGAGACAGATGATTATTTAATCGACAATTACGAATTGACAGCCGAGACTCAACCCGGCAGCGCCGATGTCCGCATCACGATGGATATAACCTACTGGATCAGATCAGGGACAAAATCGACGGGCTTCAAGTATATAGGCAATTACGAAGCTATTGATGTAGAAGGCCGCGATGGTGATGGCGAGCGGATCAAGACCTGGGTCACATCTGAGCGCGAGACGCGGATCGATTGGAGTTTCAATCCAGCCGGGCCAGGCCGCAAGCGCATCATCGTGAGCTTCATTATTCCTAATGCTATCACCGGCAGCTTGAACGAGAATTCGTTTGATGCAAACTGGGCAGGAATCTTCAAAGCGCCGGTGTTGCGCGCGGTCTATCGCTTGATCTTGCGCGATACTGCTGATCGCAAGGTTCAAACCATACCATCGAATTTCGTCCTTTTGACTGAGGATGGTCGCCAGATCATTGAAGTCGAACAGACAGCGCCCGCAGAGACTAAATTTCATGCCACCTTCTCGCCGGGGCTGGTAGACAATAAGGCAGATGAGGAGAGCGATTCCAACTCCTCCTCTCTATATGACACTCTAGGCAAGGTATTGGCCATTGGAATAGCCATCTTCGTTCCTCTCCTATTAATTTGCGCTATAGTGTTAGCCGTCTCAGCTGCGCGAAGGGCTAAGCCGGCAACCGGGAACGGTTCTTCCTGGTGGTCATCAGCAGGCAGTTGCGGCAGCTCGGTAAGTAGCTGCGCCGGCGGCAGCAGTTGCAGCAGCAGTTGCAGCAGCAGTTGTGGAGGCGGTTGTGGAGGGGGCTGTGGTGGGTGAACCTGCTTTCAAAAACAGAAGCGCCTCTCACTGGATCGAGCAATTGCCCTATCTCGGCGTAGGTCTCGGTTTTCGGCGGCCACTGGCGCGGCAGATCTTCGACCATTCTGAGGAGATAGATTTTCTCGAGATCATCTCTGAGCACTACATCGCTCCAACGCCATTCGACAGCAGCGAGCTTCATCAGTTGGCCCGGCGTTTTCCGCTTATCCCTCATGGACTGAGCCTGTCGGTAGGCGCTGCCGAGCCAGTAGAAGAAGATTATCTGCGCCATCTTGCTCGCCTGGTGAGCCGGATTGGGGCCCCCTGGTGGAGCGATCACCTGGCGATGACTCGCGCAGGCAGAATTGACATCGGCCATCTCGCCCCGATCCAGCAGTCTGAGAAGATGATCGCTGTAGTCTGCGAAAACATTGCGCGGGCAAAGTCTCGCGTAGCAGCGCCGTTTATAATCGAGAATATCGCTTACACGCTTCGCTTGCCGGGCGCGCAGATGAGCGAAGCGGAGTTTTTATCTCAAGTGGTCGAACGTACTGATTGCGGGTTGTTGCTCGATCTGATGAACCTGCATGCCAACTCGCGCAATCACGGATATGACGCTTACGAGTTTTTATCTGCTATACCGCTTGAGCGAGTAGTACAAGTCCACATAATCGGCGGCCACTACTCAGATGGCGTGTTGATTGACAGCCATTCGCAATACACGCCGGAAGAGGTTTGGAAGATGCTTGAGTTTGTCGCTCATCGCGCAAAGATCAAAGCTGTTCTGCTGGAGTGGGACGATCTGTTTCCCGATTTCAAAGTGATTCTGGATGATCTCCGGCGCGCGTGTGAGATTATAGATGAATCGAAGAATTCACTTGCCGAGCGCGATTTAACTGAGGGCGCGCTAAAATAGGAGGCAAAAACTATGTCGATACTCAATGTTCAGCAGCTACTTGCTCAGCTTTACACCGATGAGAAAACGCTCGCCGAGTTCCTGGCCGATCGCCGGGCCTTCTGCAAAGGGCTCTCAGATACTGAAGCAAGCTTCATCGAGCAAATTGACGGCAAACAACTGGAATTCTTCGCCAGATCGCTCAGGCGCAAACGCGCCAGTGAAGCGAAGAAGTTCCTGACGATGACCGCCTCTGCGCTGGGGGAGAGATTCGACGAGGAGTTCTATCGCTATTCAGCTACTTGCATTCCCGGCGGCGTGGGCAAACCCATGACCGATGCTATGGCATTTTGTGAGTATCTGGTTGCCAATAATCAAACTACCGACCCGCCTTTATCAGAGATTGCCAGGTATGAATTCCTCAGACACAGCTTGCTGTTTAAGCTGACGCGCGAGAAAGGGCCCCCAGTCGTCTGCCGGACGAGATTGCGCAAGTGGCCGATCTTTCGCCTGGCGCGCTTCGCTTATAATCTGCCTGCGCTTGACGGGTGTTATGAGATCAGAGAAAACCTGCGCGAGCGATCAACGTTGGTTCTGTTCGCCAGGGTCCCCGGTCGTCTGTACGGCATCTGGTACTGGTAGCCGAAGGTTGGTGATCTTTGCGCCTTTGGGATTGTCAGATGAAAAGACTCTTATCCCTGCTACATGAGAAATTTTTTCTTCGCCGCAGAGACGCAGAGGCGCAAAGGTTATGCAGAGAGAAAGACCTCCGCTACGGACGCGCCGAGCGCAATAATTTCCAATCCGAAGCTCTCAATTCAGAACAGAATAATCGGCAGCCCGGAACCCAAAAGATAAATCTCTTCTGGCTCTTGCTCTTTCTGGCTCTCATCCCTGGCGCGTTTCTCTTCTTCAAACAAGCTTGCGTCTCGATTCCGATCAAACAGGACATTCAATATCCTGAGAGCGTCGTAGTTTATGGGGTATGGCGAGTAACAACAGGAGAGCCGCTCTACTTGGATTATCACTTGGCGCCTTATGTCATTACCGATTACATGCCTGTCTTCTACTACGCGGCGGGCTGGCTATCAAAGTTATTCTCGCCTTCGATTCACGGCGCTTATGTCATTTCACGAATGCTGGTTCTACTCTCATCCTTGATTCAGACATGGCTCATCTATGTGATTTGCCGCGAGCTGAAATTAAGCCGTCGCGCGGGACTGGCAGCAGCGGGGCTCTTTCTGAGCAGCTCATTGCTTCTGCCGTGGGGCTATCAAGCGCGCATTGACATGCCGATGCTCGTCTTTACTTCGCTCGGTCTGGCGCTGCTGCTGCGGCTGGAGAGTCGGGGGGCCTATCTTCTCCCTATCGTCCCTTTGGTTATAGCTTTCTTCATCAAACAATCTGCTGTTGCTGCCGCAGGGGCCGCAGTTGTTTATCTGCTTCTCAAAAGGAAGTTCAAGCGGGCCGCTGTCTTCTTTGCCCTGTGGGCTCTGACCATTCTGGCTATCTTCTATCTCTTAAATAGCGCCACAGGCGGATTGCTCTATTTGAATGTAATTGAGGGAACCGACGTCCCCATTCGCTTAATATCAATGAAAGAGGTCTTCATTGCCGCCTTTCCCGGCATCCTAGCTTCGCTCGTGCTGGGGGGCATTGGCCTGCTCTCTTATGCGCGAAATGGCGCGAAATGGCGAGCAACAGAAGTTACCCAGCCCCTGCTGATAATCCTGTACTTCTTTTTCTCCCTGGCTCAAGCGGCCCTGACTTCTATCAAGATAGGCTCTGACAGGAACTATTACATAGAGAGTCTGCTGGCTGCTTGCATTTTGTCGGCTTTCGCTTTTGAGTATCTGGAAGGGATTGTGAGCCGACAGGGGGCTGTGCTGCTTCTCGCAGCGGCGATCTTGCCTGCTCTTCTGCTGCCTGACTATCTAAATAAGCTGGAGAAGATAGAAAGATCGTTCTACATCACTATGCCCAATGACAACCTTGTCAGAGAGATTGCGCTTGCCCCTGGCGATGTGCTGTGCCAGGACCTGAATGTCGCGCTCAGAAGCGGCAAGCGAGTATTTCTCAGTGACAGCTATCATCTGGCTGCATTGGAAGCGAAAGGCAGATGGGACCCCGGCGGGCTGATTGAGATGATCGGCAATCGGAAGTTCAGCCGCGTGGTTTTGAGCTTCTCACTTGAAGAAGAGGAGCGTCCGAGCTGGTTTGTCTATCAGGGCCTGGCCTTGTGGAGCGAGGCAGTTCTCAAGGCGATAGATCAGAACTACAAAGTTATCGGGAAAGTTGATGAATACTTCATTTACGCCGCTCGCTGACGCCCGGTGAAAACATTCTATCCTTTTGCAGTCTTTGCAATGATGCAGAAACCGCAAGTGAGATGAACTGCCGAAGTTCCGGCAGGCCCTGGCGAAACCGGCAACAACTAAAAGTTGATCAATTCTTTTTAGTTGTCCCGGCATCTTTCTTCTGCGGTTGAGCTGAAGCAGGGGGAGAATTAGGAGCAGTTGTGAAGCGAGGTCTCCCCGGCGCATTGGCGCCCGGTTTGGCCCCCGGCGCAGAGGTTGGCGTGAGAGCGGGCGGCATAGCTTTAGATGGCGTCGGTGATTTAGATGAATCCTCGCTGTTCGTAAGGACCATTGTCTTGCCGGGGGCCGTGCCTTCAGGCGTCAGCAGCATATCTTCTTGAGGCGTCATCTCGCGTCTGCGCTGGGCTTGTAGAGCGCGTATTTCCGGCGGGGCCTCCGGTACGGGCGGGAATTCCTCCACCGCTTTGTCCTTCAAGAGAGATTGCATGAAATCTATCCACATTGGAAGAGCTGCTACGGAACCGGCCTCTTTGCTGCCAAGCGGGCGCTTCTCGCCGGGATAGCCGATCCATACCCCAGTGCAAAGAGACGGCGTGTAGCCGATAAACCAGGCATCGGTAAATGAATTGGTAGTGCCGGTCTTGCCTGCAATCGGGCGTTTGGCCAGTTCAGGGACGGATTTAATCCTTGTTGCCGTGCCCCCATCTACTACTCCGCGCATCAGCGAGACCATCTGCGCCGCTACATAAGGATCTATGACTTTGACTTGCCTGGTCTGTTCCTGCTCCCACTCATAAATTACTTGCCCATTGCGGTCTACTATCTTGCGGATGTAATGCGGTATCGCGCGGATTCCTTTATTAGGAAAGACCGAGTAAGCCGAGACCATAGCAATGAGCGGCTCCTCGGTGGCCCCCAGAGCAGAGGGCAAGAAGGGGGCCATCGGGTTGGGCAGGCCAAATCGCTTGACCATCTGCACGCCCTTGCGTATGCCGACTCGGTCGAGCAGACGCACTGCCGGAATGTTGCGCGACTGCGCCAGAGCGGTGCGCAGATTGATGATGCCTTTATAGGTATCATCGTAGTTGTGCGGCTCCCACTCGCCTTTGATGAACGGGGTATCTTCTATTGGATCATCGGCGGTGAAACCATTCTCTATAGCCGCAGCATAGATAAACGGTTTGAAGGCGGAGCCGGTCTGGCGATTGGCCTGGGTGGCATTATTGAATTTATTGGTATTGAAATCGTAGCCGCCAACCATCGCTTTGACTTCGCCTGTTTTGACGTCGATAGCCACAAGCGCCCCCTGAGTCTCAGGAATCTGTTCCAGGCTGACAGATACCCGCTTCTCATTCTCATTCACTTCTTTTATCTCGAAGACGGCCAGATCGCCTCGCTTGAAGAGCTTATCAGGCGATTGGCCCGTCCAGCCAGTCTCTTTGGCAGTTACAAGGGCGCGATAATTGCCAAAGCTCACCTCCGCGCCGCTGCTGCTTACTGACAATATCAAGCCCATGATGAATTGCCCCTTCTCAGGCGGATTGGCCCAGTCAGGGTTATGATATTTGCTGAGGTCCCTGATCCCCTCATCGGTGAAAACGTTGCGGAGATTGCCGCGCCAGCGCCTGTGCCGGCGATCATATTCGTGCAGCCCCTTGCGCACTGCTTGCACTGCATATTGCTGAGCTTTGACATCAAGCGTGGTGTAAACGCTCAGCCCTTCTGCCTGCGCCCTCTGTGTGCCATAAGTCTGCTCAAGGTACTGGCGAACCTCTTCCACGAAATAAGCGGCGGGAGAATCATTGTTCGACGTGCGCGGATAGGGATTGAGCACAATCGGCTTAGCCTTCGCGCTTTCAGCTTCTGATCTACTAATAAACCCTTCTTCTACCATCTGCTCCAGCACCAGATTGCGCCGCGCCAGAGCTGATTTGTATTGCAGTCTGGGGGAGTAATCGGCCGGCGCTTTGGGCAATGCAGCGAGCATTGCCATCTCTTCCAGCGCCAGGTCCTTGACCGATTTGCCGAAATAGTACTGCGCGCCCGCTTCAATGCCGTAGGCCCCTCCGCCGAGGAATATCTGATTGCAGTAGAGCGTCATTATCTGCTCTTTGGTATAGTATCGCTCGATCTGCATTGCGATGAGCGCCTCTTTGATCTTGCGCGTATAGGTCTTTTCCGGCGAGAGGAAGAGAATGCGGGCAAGCTGCTGAGTGATTGTCGATCCACCTTCTGCTCTGCGCCCTGATTGCAGGTTCTTGATGAATGCTCCAATGATGCGAATTGGATCTACGCCGAAATGGGAATAGAAGCGGCTGTCTTCAATGGCCATGAATGCCTGTTTCATGCGCAGAGGAATCTCTTCGTGCGTCAGAGGTATGCGCCGCTCCAGAGCCAGCTCGCCTATGACCGTCTTTCCATCATCGGCATAGATCTTGGTCACCACGCTGGGACTGTAATTCTGTAGCGCAGAGACTTGCTGAGCCTCGTCAGATAGCTCTACCTGCTTGGCGACTGCAAGCCCGGCCATACACCCGGCAATGACGGTCAATATCAGCAGGCCAAGAAATGTGCGCTGACGGAAAAAGCGCTGAATCCAGTTGGGCTGCCGCTTGCCTGGAGCTGTAATAAGCAGATTCTGCATAAATTCTCACCGAAGAGCATCAATTGGGGAGCCGAGAATCTATTGTAATTGCTCATCCTCAAAATGTCTACCAACCACTGTCCGAAAATCAAACGGTTCCTTCCGGTCTTATCGGCCAGTCATGAAAAAAGCAGCACTGCACATGCAATTGCTAATTGATAATCATTCATCCACGGCAGCTGAAAATGCGCGCCGCGCTTTTCTTGACAGCGTTGAGGCGTGATGCTAGCATTCAAGTTGCTTTGGGGGTGCACCGGTTTCGACGGGAGCTTCTGAGGCGCTGGATGCATGCCGGGAACCATGTAACCCGTACCTGCATGGAAAAAAATAACTGCGAACAACGCAGAACTAGCCCTGGCTGCTTAATTGCGGCCAGCGTCCTACTCGATATTGCCTGTGTGTTGAGATAGGGCGTCACTTTAGCAGGCTGGCTTTCAGGTTGTGATCAGGGCCTGAAGGCGAGATTGAAACTGAGCTAGTCGCATCCGGGGCTTGTCGGTTCAATACCGGATTCGATGAAACTTCTTTGAACTGGCTAAGCATGTAGATTCCACCGCTGATGACTTTCGGACAAGGGTTCGACTCCCTTCACCTCCACCATAATGGAAGATAGTTCAAAACCTATTGGCATCTTTGACTCAGGAGTTGGCGGGCTTACCGTTTATCGCGCTGTCCGCCATCGCCTGCCCAATGAAAAGATAATCTATCTGGGGGACACTGCCCGCGTCCCTTACGGCACAAAGTCGCTCGCTACTGTCCAGCGTTACGCTCTGGAGAACTCAGAGTTTCTCATCACTAAGGAGATCAAGATTCTTATAGTCGCTTGCAATACGGCGTCGGCGCTCGCCGTTGATCTATTGAGGCAAAAGATTAATGTTCCTGTCTTCGGGGTTATCGAGCCGGGAGCGAAGCGGGCAGTAGAAGCCACCAAGAATGGCCGCATCGGCGTCATTGCCACCGAAGCCACAATCGAAAGCGGCGCATATAGTCGCGCTATCCACCGCTTTGATAATAAGCTTCAGGTTATCTCTCGCGCCTGCCCGCTGTTTGTGCCGCTGGCAGAAGAAGGAGAGATCGACAGCGATATTACCCGAGCTGTAGCGGCAAAATATCTGGGGCCCCTCAAGCGAGAGTCGATCGACACGCTGGTGCTGGGATGCACCCATTACCCGATTCTCAAACCAATTATTAGCGAAGTTATGGGAGATGATGTTAAACTTATTGACTCTGCCGAAGCGGTAGCGGCAGAAGTGGCTGGCGCGCTCTCTGAATTGGGGCTGGCGCGAGCAGGTAATTCAGGATGGGGTCGGGAGGGCTCGCCGAGTCGAGATGAATGGTTCAATACCAGATTCGAGGATGCGCCCCCTACGAGCGCATTCTTCGTCACCGACTCGGCCAGGCGCTTCTGCAAAGTTGCCGAACGGTTCCTGGGCGAGAAGGTAGACAATCATATTGAAGAAGTGGAGATATGGGGGCACGATGAGCTTTATGCGCACTGATGGTCGTTCTAATCTGCAAATGCGGCCAGTTAAGATTACGCCGGGATACATAATTCACGCCGAAGGCTCGGCTCTGATCGAGATGGGGGACACTAAGGTCATCTGCACTGCCAGTGTTGAAGATCGCGTCCCGCCTTTTCTCAAGGGCAAGGGAGTGGGCTGGGTGACGGCTGAGTATTCAATGCTGCCGCGAGCGACGGCGCAGCGAACTCCGCGCGAGGTGGGGCGACTGGCCCCTTCCGGTCGCACACAGGAGATCCAGCGCCTGATAGGGCGCGCGCTGCGCGCCGTCACAATCACCGAGAAGCTCGGCGAGCGCAGCATCACCCTCGACTGCGACGTAATCCAGGCCGATGGAGGCACCCGCACGGCGTCTATCACAGGAGCATTCGTCGCTCTTGTGCTGGCGCTGCGCAAAATGGTTGCCGAGAAGAAGCTCTCTTCCATACCGGTGACAGACTATATTGCGGCAATCAGCGTCGGCATCTACAAGAATCAAGTCATTCTGGATCTAAAATACGATGAGGACTCAGTAGCTGAAGTAGATATGAATATTGTGCGCACCGGCTCAGGGCGATTCGTCGAGGTGCAGGGGACCGCTGAAGTGACCCCATTCTCCCAGGAGCAGATGAACGAGATGATCTCGGTTGCCAGCCGGGCCATTGAAGAGTTGATAGCCTATCAGCAGCAGATACTTGGCCCGTTAAAGTAATGTGGCAGAGACTTCATGCATCCCTTTCTCTGATCGAATTCATGTAAGCGGATAAATCTTCATCTTCCATAAATCTTCATCTTCCCATGTTGCTGCATTAGTGCTGATGAATCTTTCTATAGCTTTTAAGAAAAACACTTCTTCGGTTCGGGCGCCAAGCGCCCTCAAAACAGATTAAAAATAGACCTGTTTTGAGGGCGCTTGGCGCCCGAACTTGCTGCAATCTTTTTCTTAAGGGGCGTAAATGTCATCATAGTTTTGATCTTCTAGTCCATAGAGCACTCCTTGAATAGTGTGACCGTGAATGCGGTTAATACCAACCGGCAACTCCCTATTGTTATCCTCAGCTAAAATCTCACGAAGGCTCCTTATGTATGTTTCTCCAGCTTTGATAGGCCATTCCGTATCAACTGCTTCAGTGATATACTCGCCTATTCGTACTTGAGCAAAACTCACTATGCGGTTTAACATATAAGCAACGTCTAAACAGATGATTGCACCGACTGCGCAATCATCTGGCGGCAGGTGAATTTTAGCGATAGGCTATGAGACATAGAATCTATCTTTTCATTACCCTCATCTCATCGGTTCTATTTAGTTCTATCTTTGCGCCAGTGCAGAACGCAGACAAGGTATTTATCGATCCCGACGGCAAATACGAGATCACTTTGCCTCAGGATTGGGAAGCTCTGGTCTCTAAAGACAACGCCGGGCGCACCACAGTAAATATCATCTTTCGCGGCCAGCGGAACGAAGGATTGCTCAAGATCAACAAAGAAGAAGATAATGTCAAAACAGTTGAAGAGCTGGCTCAACTTGATGAGACATCTTCAATACGCTTCCTGCCTGGCTACCAGAAAGGAAAGATAGAGCCATTCAGCGGCGGCAATCTGAGAGGAATCTCTTATTACTTTGACTACACGCAGACGAACAAGCCGATGGCCGGGCGTTACTATTATCTTCAAGCCAATGATGGCAGTTTCTGGCGGCTGCGATTCACCGGGCGGCGCATAGCAATCCAGCAGATGCGCAGTCAGACAGATATAATGGCGCGTTCGTTCAAACCCAGATAGCGAAAAGGCTGCCAGCCCTCCTGATTGCCCGGCCGAGTCTGCTGTTAATTCCGCGTAGGCACTTGCAGTTGCACGCCGGCGCCGGTCCCATTGACGACAGTCAGTGGCCCCTGGTGCCCTTTAATGCCCTCAGCGCGCACTCGCTCGATCTCAAGCATCAACTCTAATCTCTTAATCTCCAACAGCGCCGGATTAGCATAAGTCCTCGCTTCAATCTCTTTAGTCAGTGCCGTTATCTTCGCTGCCTCAAGCTTCGCCTGTTCCGCTTGTTTCTGTTTCTCATTGGCTATTACAGCGCTGGCGGCCTGTTCTATTCGGTCATCGAGGAAATCGGGGTTGCCAATCTGAACCGATTCCATTATTAACATAAGCTGGTTGCCAAGCTGCGGCTTCAATGCTTCAACAATTCGCTTTTGAATGCCTTCCTGATTGGCATAGATTTCATAAGCATTATAGTCGGCGAAAGCGTTACGAGCTTCGGTCTGTATCATTCCCGCAAGAATCTCGTTTCGTCGCTTGTGGCGTTCTTCCTGATTGAAGCCGTACTTACGCACGTATTCGGCAACGCGACCAGGATCGGTATAAGCCGTCACTGCAATTTCAACTTGAAGCGCGGCGTTGTCTCTGCTGGTTACGCGAGCTGTGGCCTTCTCAGTGAACGACTTCAAAGTCACTTCGTGGGCCTCTCTTCCAGGGGCAAGAGTTGTAAACCATCCATCAGATGCTGTGTAGACTCGTTCTATGGCTCCCCATTTAGTTACAACTTTAACTGTGCCCTCTTGAGTATATTCGAGATTGGAGTAGATGACCCCTACTACGACAAGCACAACAAAGGTTATGAATATTACTCCTGCCAGGAATCTTACTTTTGTCTCCATGTTCTGTCTTCTCCTCTTCCGTATATTTCCCTCTTACAGGCGCGCTTTTGGCCCCCCAAACATCTTCAGCATAGAAGCACTGGAGCGCGGCGCGAAAACTCCCGAAACCATTGCAGCAGATGCTCACTTCTGCAATGATCTGTAATACGGTAATCTCTCAAGCCGAAGTTCCCGCCTGATTAACTATATCGGTATTGGATTGCAAGTATCGCAGACTTTAGTCTGAAAGTTTGTCGGATGCAAAGCTAATGAGAACAGCGCAGTTGGGAGAAGCCCGCCCGCCTGCCTACTGCCTACTGCCTTCTGCCTTCTGCCTTCTGTTTTCTGGGGAGTCTGTCAGACGGCTCGTGTGACGCCCGGAAACAATGAGAACAGCGCAGTTGGAAGAAGGAGCGCCTGCCTTCTGCCTTCTGCCTACTGCCTACTGTTTTCTAAGGAGGGATTTGAGATCGGGAAAGCCAGTTTGAAACGAGCGCCGCGACCGTCCTCAACCGGGCTTATTAGATCAAGGCGCCCCCCAAGCTCAGCAAGTCTCCTCTGCACAATTGCCAGCCCCAGGCCCGTGCCGCGCTGCTTGGTGGTGAAGAAAGGCTCAAATATCTTCGAGCGCAACCTTTCAGGAATGCCGACGCCTGTATCGGTCACAACGATCTCCAACTGCGTTCTGCCAGGCGCGCGTTGTACAATCGCCTTGATGTTAACCCGGCCGCCGCTCGATGTAGCTTGAATGGCATTAAGCAGCAGATTTGTGAGTATCTCTCTCAGAGCGGCCCCCTGGATGCCGTTCAGCGTGAGATCACTATCTACACGGCAATAGACTTCCACACCTGCTGATTGCGCTTCCGACTCAAATAGTTTCACTGTGGAATTTATCAGCTCCTGTAGCTGAACGCTCTCCGCGCTTGCGCGGCTGGGCCGCGAGAAGCTGAGCAGCTGCGTGACCGTGCGATTGAGCCGATCTATCTCGCCGATTATAAGAGAGAGGCCCCGACCATGCCCTCTTGCAAGAGACTGATCTTCCTGCATCACCTGAACTATCGACTTAATAGAACTCAGCGGATTCTTAACTTCATGAGCTACGGTTGCAGCCATGCGGCCCAGGGTCGCCAGCCGCTCACGTTCAGCAAGCTCTCTCTCAAGCATCACCTTCTCTTCAATCAGTTGACAGTTCTCTATTGCAATAGCGATCTGGCCGCAGAGCACCGCCAGGAGCGAACGTTTGTCAGAATCGAGCGCCCCCACAGGTGCGCTGACGAGCATCATTCCAACCAGTCGCTCCTCGCACCATAGCGGATAGGCGCAGACGGCCCCTACTTGAGCCAGCTTCGACTCATCGTCGATCACATCCAGACGCTGCTCTCGCACAAGCTCGATGACATCTTCAGGCAGCAATGCTGCTGCCTCCGCCGGCGGCAAGATGCGAACGCTGCTCGGCTCTAGCGCCCGCGCTACTTCTGTTTCAATGTAGTTGAGAAGAGAGCGAAGCTCACCGAAGTTTGCTGCTCTTGTGCTGAGCTGCTTGACAAGATCCCGGTAGAGCCCCATCTCGCGCGCGAAGAGTCTGTGGATGATGTAGTCAACTACATTCTTGAGCGCAGGCGCGAGCGCCACCAGGCCGAGAGTCAAAATGGCTTCAATGACCCCTGGAGTAAGATTCAATCGCTCAACCAGCAGGTCGTCAATCTTACGTATGCCGTAAAAGTAGATGATGATGATAATAACAGCCGACCCGGCGTAGACGAGGCTCTGCTTGATTATCAGCTCCAGCCAGCCGTAGCGATAGATATAGTAAGCGACTATTGTGATCGGCAGGAGAGACGACAACATGACAAGCGTCTCAATGTACTTGCCCACCACAGGCAGCTCGCGCGCACCCAACGGGTAGGTAAGTATGAAAGCCACGCCTATAGCGGTGAATGTGACTGCCAGGACATGAAAGAACTGGCGCTCGCGCAGACCACTGAAGTAACTTACAAAACGCAGGTCGAGCGCAGCCGAGGTCCAGAGAGCAATAGCCAGCCAGATCGAATAGGGCAAAAGAATATCGGAGAACTTCTCCAGCGGACGACTGTAAGGCTGATCTGTGGCAATCTGATAGATAATACCGGGAAGCAACAGTACCGGAATGTAAGATAGAAGACTGGTTACTCGCCATCGCCCTCTGGTGAATCGCTGCTGTTCCCAACTATGCCAGAATGTCAGGTGTGTATGCAGAAGAACCGACGGGAGAAAGGCCACTCCGGTAAATGCAATGATATCGGCAATGCGCAAGACGGGCTCAAGCATCTGGCCGCTCCTGTCAAGCAGCCAGCAAAGCGTCGAGATGTAATTGCCCAGATGCCACGCGCCTAGACTGAGCCCGAGAAAGACATAGGTCCGCTCGCTAAGGCTCAGTCTGCGTCTCTGCACTATCAGCCATGCTATATAGCAAGACAGGGTGGCCCCGGTGGCGAAACCGACCAGCTTTAATATCTCCAGAAGCGGCATAGAAAGCAATTTTACACCACATGCCGTTTGCTATACGATCCACTCCCATCTGAGGAACCGAAGAACCGGGCTCTATTTGTTCTTTTGGCTGCAACGAGCGGCAAGTAATCTCTTGACAGAATAATTGATATTGCGCACAATGACTAACTGAAGCTGGCTAGGCCAGCCACGTTGTAAAATCAGTTACTTGAATTAAGCTCCGACAAGATCCAGGTCGAGCGCAATCAATTGATAAGCAATACGACAGTGCTGAGCGTCACGAAAAACCGCTCCGTTCACACGAGGCGAACGTCGGGACGTTAAATGCGCCTGTGGAGCTAGCAGTCGCTGGGCTGAAGTTGGATCTAGTCTAAGTTGCTGGCTAGGGAAGCAGGAATCAATCTCTGTAGACAAACTCTGATATTTGTCTGCAAGAAAGGTAGCAGGAGAACCAGGTGGCATACATTATCGCTCAACCATGTATTGGAACCAAGGACACAGCTTGCGTTGACGTCTGTCCGGTTGATTGCATTCACCCGCGCAAGGACGAGCCGGAATTCGAGACCGTAGAGATGCTATACATTCACCCTGATGAGTGCATCGACTGCGGCGCTTGCGAGCCTGCTTGCCCTGTGAGTGCGATCTTCATGGAAGACGATGTGCCTGATGAGTGGAAACACTTCATCCAGATCAATGCTGACTATTATAAGAACAGATAGTTGTAGATTGTTCATGTGATGCTCAATTCCAGGGCAGCTATTGAGCCACAAAAAGGCACAAACAAAGACGTCCGATGTCCTGTGTCGAGAGCAAACGGCAAACATTGGACATCGGGCGTGGTTGTATTTGTTGTGCCTTTTTGTGGCTATAGCTGATCTTTCTCTAACCTCAGTAGAATTCGCGCACCACAATTGTTCCTGACAGATGATCGTGCCAGCCTCGGCGTTCCCGGTCAAACGCTATCCACAAGATGCCAATCATCGCTGGGACAATTGCTATCATATAGCCAAAGGCGCGAAGCAGCGACTGTTTGAAGCTCGGCCCCCGTCCAGTCTCGGCATTAACTATACGCAGCCGAAATACTGCCATTCCCAGAGTGCGCCCGCCTATCGCTACAGTAAAGATTGCATACAATAATATCAGAACTGCTGCGATAACAGATAGCGTGATTTGAATGCGCCTGTCTGAGAAATTGCCACTGGCCAGCTCTATCACTGCCACAAAGGGGATATTAGCGATAGCCAGGACAAACAGATCCACAATAGTTGCAGCAAAGCGAAGAAAGAGCGGCGCCCTATCATCAAGAATCTCCGGCTCTTCTTCTAGCGCATGAACTGCTTGCTCTTCAAATTCAGCGCCAGAGCGCAAGCTCGTTTTGAGATCCGTTTCAGAACTCTCCCGAGAGTGTTCCAAGCTCTTTTCCAGAGATAGGCCACCAGTTTCCGACTTACTATGCTCTTGCTCAGCATTAGCTGGTAGAGGAGAGACTTGTGGAGCAACAGCAGTAGATGCTACGACGCTAACTTCTCTTTGCGAGGCTCGATCAAGACTGGGGGCGGGAGCTATCGCTGCTGCTGCGGATTGTCCGCTGTGTGGCGCCCCTCGGTGAGGGGAGGTAACAGGCAATGTGGGCGGCTGGTATTTTGCTGCCTTTTCAGAAGCTCGCTTGACCCGATTGAGCGCTGCTTCAACTATTGGATTGGCCGGTCGGTCATCAGGCAAAGCAATGGGTTTGCTCTTACTGACCAGCTGCCGGTCGCCAGATCCACCTTGAGCGCAGTTCTGCTCAGCCTCCATTTTGGCTTCCATTCGCCTGCGAGCTTGAACTGCTCGCACCTTCTCGCTCAATTCAGCTCGCCAAGGGGCAGAAGATCCATCAGACGCTTGAGGGCCACGCATGGCGTTTAAAGGAAATTCTATAAGCGTGGATGGAGCTTCGACGCTGCTAGAGGCAGATGCATTGCTTCGGCGAGGCTCGTTGCATTTCACGCAGACACTGAAGTGCTCAGGATAATTAAAACCGCACTTAACACACCTCATGCTCTTTCACCTGCACTTTCTGATCTCAATCGATCCTAACATTCTCCCATCATCTAGGCTCATTACTCGACAGACTCGCCCAGCCAATAGGCCACAAGTTTGCCAAAGAGCATCGCAACTACAATCGGGGATTCTGAGATAAACAGATCGTTTTTAATTCTGATCGGCTAAACCGTGGCCATACTAGCAAATAATAATAGCCGGGTCAACTAAAAATACTATTTAAAGCGTAACTCCAGGAAAAGCCCTCAACATTTTGTGTAGTCTAGCTTAAGTGTTGTTGTCAACGGGCTCCTGACCGGCTCCCAATACCAGCAGAGTTCTGCGTTGACCTTCTGTCGATTTACGGGAGAGAGATTCAATCAGCGTGCGGCGACTCCGAGTCTGATCGCGCAAGCTGAAAATCACTTCACAAAACAGATGTATGAAGTATAATGAAGATATTTAAAGAAGATTGCAGCACCATTAATGGTGAATGCATCTCAAATTCAGAAGCGGTCTTCACAGGCCAGCTCCTCATATAATCGATAAGACTTTAGGAGAAGTGCATGCCAGCGCGAGGCAGGTTCAAAGCACCGGAGCGAGAGATTGATCTGGGAACGCTTGAGTTCCTGCAGTGGGTTCGTCATGAGCTTTCGCGGCAATTAAGACTTAAGGTGCCGATTAGCGGCACAAGTATGCAACCGACAATTCACGATGGAGAAGCAATTCTCATAGAAGCGATCGAGCCATCAAAGGTGCGCATCGGCGACATAGTCCTTTACTCAAGCCTGAGCGAGACAGCAGTCATACATCGCATTATCAACATAGAAGATAGCCCTTATGGTCGCTTGATCACTACGCGCGGTGATGCCTGTCGCCAATCAGACATTCCTGTTCCCATAGAGCGAGTAATTGGCCGGGTGGTAGAAGTCGAACGAGACGGTCAGACAGTGGAGCTTGGAAAGCTTGCCCAGAGCTGGCATAAGCGATTGCGAGAACTATTGCTGAGAATTAAACTCTGGCTGAAGAGCTAGAAGGGGAAATCAAAAGGCAAAAACCAAAAAAAATGGAGAGCAGAAGTTTTATCATCTTCTTTTTCCATAGATCAAATAGGAACAGCAAAACAGATCAGAGAGAAATAATAAGGGATTAAAACCTACCGCTTTTTACTTTTGCCCTACAAACGAGGATCTAACACTCCTAAAAAGAGCAGCCCCAGTAGCAATCCGCCCAGTACTACTCGGTACCAGATGAATATATGTGTGGTATGAGTGCGCAGGTAGCGAAGCAAGAACCAGATCGAAAGCAATCCGACCAGACCTGAGCTTAAGATGCCAAAGATAAACGGCAGACGCTCGCTCTCAGCTACTCCTTGATGGAGTAGCTCACCTACTTTGAACACGACCGCTCCGGCGGTGATTGGCGCCCCAAGCAAGAAAGAGAAGCGCGCCGCCGCTTCGCGCGTCAGACCGCAAAACAGCCCGGCTGTGATAGTTACACCTGACCGCGAAACGCCGGGCACGAGCGCAAGCGTCTGAGCCAGACCGATAATAAGCGAATCCCGGAGAGTTATCTTCTTAAGTTCCACTGCGCGGCGACCGGTTCGCTCTGCCAGCAACAGAAACAGCGCCAGCAGTATCATCGCTGCTGATGCTAATGCAGGCACGCGCAGGTGCTCTTCGATGGCTCTCTCGCCAAAATAACCAAACAGCGCAGCGGGCAGCGTTGCCAGCACGATAAACCAGGCCAGCCTTCGATTAGGCTCTGAATTTACATCGCGGTCTCTCAAGCTTGCCATGATACCAGCGATCAATGCCAGCAGATCGCGCCGGAAATAAAGGACTATTGCTAGAAGTGTGCCAGCGTGAAGCGCCACATCGAAGGTCAACTCTTGCCGCTCGGTCATCCCCTCTCCCCAACCCATTATCCATCGGGCGAAGAGCAGATGCGCTGAACTGCTGATCGGGAGAAACTCGGTCAAACCTTGAATGATGCCAAGGATGATTGCTTGAAAGACAGACATAATTAAGTTGCTGATCTTCTCGGCGACTCTCTGTGGCTGCTTCCTTAAGATATGGTTTCAGATTTCAACAATCACAGGGATGATCATCGGACGCCGCCTGGTCTCGCGTTGGATAAAGCGTTTCAGCTCGATGCGAATCTTCTCTTTCATAACTGTCGGATCGATTCGCTCCTCGTGCTCGGAGCCCTCGACAGTCTGCGCCACAACTTCGCGCGCTCTGCCAATAATCCCGTTGGCGCCGTCACTGACAAACCCACGTGTAATAAGCTCAGGCTCGGACTCAAGCGCCCCGGTAGTCATATTGATCGCTACCACAGGCAGCACAATCCCATCATAAGCCAGATGCTTGCGATCACGTATCACCATATCTTCCAGCTCGCCAAAACCTGAGCTATCAATGAATGTTCGCCCGACGAACACTTTGGCAGTTATGCGCGCGCCGTGCTCGTCAATCTCTATAACATCGCCGCTTTCGGCTACTATCACATTGTCGGGATCAAATCCGAGGCTGACAGCGAACTCTTTATGGCGGAACAACTGGCGGTACTCGCCGTGAATCGGGATCAAGAATCTGGGTCGCACGGCTTCCAGCATTATCTGAAGATCCTCCTGGCTGCCATGGCCTGAGACGTGAACGCGCGCCGATCTCTCGTCATAGACATGGGCCCCCAGTTTGCACAGATGATTTATCATCCGCGAGATTGATCTCTCATTTCCCGGGATTATACGCGACGAGAGAACTACAGTATCATCCTTCTCCACAGTCGCATGCTTGTGATTGCCCACGGCCATTCGCGCCAGCGCAGCCATCGGCTCGCCCTGGCATCCGGTCACCAGCAGCACTACATCTTCGCGCGGCAGCCGCTTTGCCTCTGCCGGGGTCACCAGTATTTCGGGCGGAATATCGAGGAAGCGCAAACTATCGGCTATCTCTATATTGCGGACCATGCTTCGGCCAAGCAGCGCAACACTGCGGCCAAACTGATCGGCTAGATCAAACACTATCTGAATTCGGTGAATGCTGGAAGTGAAACAACTGATAATGATTCGCCCCAACGCTCTATCGAATATATCTTCCAGTGCGGGAATAACTGCGCGCTCAGATAGTGTGCGCCCTTTGCGCTCAATATTGGTCGAATCAGAAAGCAGAGCCAGGACGCCCCGATCTCCATAGCTGCGCAGCGTCTCCAGATCAATCGAATCGCCAACAACGGGCGTCTCATCTACTTTAAAGTCGCCAGTATGAATGATCACGCCGACAGGAGTTGCGATTGCAAGCGCCACACAGTCGGTTGTGCTATGCGAGACGTGAATGAATTCGATTTTAAACGAGCCTACCTCGAATATTTCCCGCGGCTCAATCACATGGGTCAAGACTGAATCCATCAACCCATGTTCCTGGAGGCGGTTTTCGGCCATGGCTAGAGTGAAGCGCGTACCGTAAACAGGGACATTGACCGTTTTGAGCAGGAACGGAAGGGCGCCAATATGGTCTTCGTGACTGTGAGTCAGGACTACTGCCAGGAGCTGGTTGGCATTATCTTCGATAAACGTGAGATCAGGTATGATCACATCCACGCCGAGCAGGTCATCCTCTGGAAACATCATTCCGGCGTCTACGATGATCATCTCATCACCGTAGCGAAACGCCATCATGTTCATTCCAAATTCGCCCAGGCCGCCCAGCGGGATGATTTCCAGTCTTCCGTTGACCACTAACTGCTTCTCTAATTCTCCTTGCCAAGATAGGTAACTATCAAATATAGCACGCAGCTACTCGGTTTTTATAGGGAAAATCATAACGCCGGCAAAATTTAATCTCGCCGATATTGTTTCTAACTGTTGAGTAGCCCTCATTGGCAGCAACCTGGAACAACTCTTGCGATTATAAACAGCATAAGCTCACCCTTGAGATTTAACCCTACAACCATCAAGGTTGAGCTATGCTTTGACAATTATTTGACTTAGTGAGCTTAGTCTGGGATGGCGACGGCTAAGACAAGAGACCAATCTTGCTTTAGCCGAGTCAAAACTGTCCCAAATATGCGCATCTTTGAGAAGCTTTAAATCACCAGAGTAAGGAGGTTTTCAAATATGGCAAGGGAAAGAGAAGAACGCGGGCTAGCCAGGAGGGAGCCAGAAAGAGAATGGCTGGCGTCTCCCTGGGAATTTGAATCGGCCAGTCCCTGGTCGTTAATGAGGCGAATCTCTGACGAGATGGATCGCATCTTTAGCGACTTCTGGGGACGAAGCTTTTCTTGGCTGCCTGAGCGCCGCGCTCCGTCGGCTATGAGATGGACTCCGGCAGTGGACGTGTTTCGGCGCGGCGATAATCTTATCATTCAGGCCGATCTGCCGGGAGTCGAACCGGAAGATGTCCAGGTCGAAGCCACTGAAGATGGAATAACCATTCGCGGCCAAACCAAACATGAAGAAGAGGAAGAGCGCGAAGGCTACTACAGAAGCGAGCGCAGATACGGGAGCTTTCATCGCTTCATCCCTCTGCCAGAAGGCGTAAAGCCAGAAGGCGCAACAGCCAATTTCAGAAATGGAATGCTGGAAGTGTCACTGCCGATGACAGAGGAAACAAAGACTAAGAGAGTCAATATTCCTATCCAGGTATCGGAAGCAGAAAAAGCCAAAGCCGGTCAAGCGAAGAAAGCTAAGGCATAGAATAAGCCATCTGCCCGGCAGAGTACTGTAGCGCCCTGAAAAATAATTGACGAAATACTTTGAGGGGCGCTACAGCGCCTGCCCCAAAGGACCGACCTGAGCCGAAGCACCCCATTTTAAAGATCCTCCTCCTGCTAAGGAGAACTGGTCAGAAGCGGGAGATTTAAGTACATTGGAGCTATCGCTATTCTACTTCTTATCATAGCGCTCGGTTCTCTTTTAGGCGCTAGAAATTTCTTCAAACAATCTCCCTCTCAGGAACCGGCGCTGATGGAATTTACTGCTACCGCCTATTCTATCGAAGGCGTCACCGCATCAGGCGCAAAGACGCGCGCAGCGTCGTAGCTGCCGATCCGGCGATCTTGCCTCTGGGCTCGCGCATTCGCTTGCACGATGCGGGCGAGTATTCGGGAGAATACATGCGGCGAGACACCGGCAGAAAGATTGATGGCCGCGAGCTTGATATTTACCTCGCCAATGATACCGAGGCAAAACGTTTCGGGAAACGCAAAGTTAAAGTAGAAGTGCTTCGCTATAGGACAAATGGGCGCTGAATCATCCCATCCATAGTCTTTAAGAAAAACGTTTTCCGGTTCGAGCGCAAATACTTCGGGCGGCTTTGAGGGCGCCCGTCGCCCGAAGTTCTTGCCCTCAAAACCGCCCGAACTGACTGCAACCTTTTTCTCAAGGTCTATAGAACCGGCGCGCGCGCTCCTATGCTCTGCGGCTAACTTCACTCTAGACCTCGACCTTCATCAGGTCATAGGCAATCTGACAGTTGCGAAATACAGCTCTGGCCTGGGCGAGCAAGCGATCGGTTTCATCCCTGTGCTTCGGGCTGATGTGAGTGATGATAAGCCGCTTGGCTTGAGCCTCTTGGGCAATGCGGGCAGCGTCCACAACCGTTGAGTGGCCGCGCTGGGTGGCCTTATCCGCAAGTTCATCAGCATATGTCCCCTCGTGCACCAGCAGGTCGGCGCAACGCGCCAGTTCCACTGCGCTCTGGCAAGGGCGCGTGTCTGTGCAGTAAGCCACACGCTTGCCCGGATGCGGGGGCCCTACTACCTCGCTTGATTTAATAATCCGGCCGTCGGCCAGCGTGACATCCTCTCCCGCCTTGAGAGAGCGGTATATTGGACCGGCCTCGATGCCCAGTTGCCTGGCCTTCTCCACATCAAATGTCCCTGGCCGATCCTTCTCTACGATTGCGTAGCCCAGATCAAAGAGAGAATGATCAAGCGGGCGACAGATGACCTTATACTCCTCGCCGTCATAGGCGACCCCTGCCGAATCAAGCTCTGTTATATTAAGCTCAAATCGCAGATGAAATATCTGTAGCCGCCGGGACACCTCGATATACTCTTTGATTCCAGGCGGGCTGTAGAGTTCAAGCGGACGATCGCGTCCATCAAGGCTGAGAGTGCTGATGAGGCCGGTCAAACCGTTGACATGATCGCCGTGAAGATGGGTGATGAAGATTCGACTCAGTCGGCTCAGTCGGAGGCGGGCGCGGCGGATCTGATTTTGGGTACCCTCTCCACAATCGAAGAGCAACATCTCGCCATCTCGATCAACCGCCACCGCCGAGACATTGCGCTCAAGCGTCGGCTTGCCGGAACTGGTGCCCAGTGTGATCAATCTCATGATCTACCATTCTATCATGTAGAGCGCCCTGCCCATTGTAAGTGGGTTGCGTGGCAGGTGATCGACTACTGTGATTGAGTTCTATATGTAATAATAGATAAGGCATAAGAGTCTGGACTGACTATGCTATCAAAGGGAGCCTTCGAGCAAACATCCCCAAATTGCAATTGGCACGCGCCGGGTTCTGTTACTATTCTGTGCCAAGAAGCCTCAGCACTTCTGGCCTATCTTTCGCCAGCAGGTATACTGCACTCCTGATCCGGCTCCGGCTTCGCCTCTAACAGATCCAGCCTGCTACGCGATGGTTAGCGCAGGTAGGGCATCCGATGCCTGACAGACATCAGATCATTCCAAGTAAGTCTGTTTTGAAGGGGGCCTCAAGCGTCCGCGACAAACTAGAGGAGCAATTACGGCGCTCAACAATAAGAGACATTCTTCTTAGGAGTTCTCCATGCCGCTCGGACGCTCTGAAACAATGGAAAGCCTGGGGGTGCTAATTACCTTGAGAGGCCCGCCTTGCTAGGTGGTGCAATCTAAGCAGGCGAGGCGCCCTCTCTCGTCGCGGCGCTCCCAGGCCATTTTCTGAGGAGTCTTTCGTGTCGTCAGCGACGACGCGAGAGAAACTAATGAGAACAGCGCAGTTGGAAGAAGCTCGTCTGCCTTCTGCCTTCTGTTTTCTGAGAAGTCTTTCAGACGGCTCGTGCGACGCGAGAGAAATGATGAAAATGCGATGTACAACAAGGCGGTCAGGTTGTTGATAGTGCGCGACCTATCAACAACCTAACCGCCTCGCTGTACATTTTCTGAGGAGTCACGATCGTCAGCGACGACGCGAGAGAAATCTGGGGGCACTAGTTTCCTTGAGAGGCCCGCCTTGCTAGGTGGTGCAACCTAAGCAGGCAAGGATGAGAGGCGCTCCCGGAGGAGTCACGATCGTCAGCGACGACGCGAGAGAAACTAATGAGAACAGCGCAGTTGGAAGAAGCTCGTCTGCCTTCTGCTTTCTGCCTTCTGTTCTCTGAGGAGTCTTGTCAACTACGATAAACGCGATAATCTATCTCCTGGAAGATCGTGTCCAGCGATTCAACATACGCCAGCCATCCCTCATCAATCTGATTCCCTTGGATCATCTCATAGAGGCGGGTGAAGCGATGAATATGATCTTTGAATCGTTTGACTGCATAAGGAACCATTGTGCCGGTGGTGATTATAAATGCCCAGTCGCTGCTCTCTGCCAGAAGCAGCTCGCGCGCCGCTTGATTGAGCGCCCTCAATAGCACTCCTCCTGCATCCAAGTGAGAATTAGCAAGCTCGACCATGCGCTCCTCAGCAATATGCTGATGGCGATAGAGCCAGTTAGAGTTGCTATTGATCCAGACCCGGTTGTAGCCCTCGGCTCCCCACGAAGATGCCGAAGGCGTCTGCACCTGATTATCCGGGTAGATTGTCAAATAATCCGATGGAGTAATCAATCTGAGGAAGTCCTGGTCATAATAGATCTTCTTAATGAGAAAGTTCAGGAACTGGGGCCCCTCGAACCACCAGTGGCCGAACAGCTCTGCGTCATAAGGCGACACGACTATAGGTTTGCGGTCGAATAGCTGATTGAGGTGGCTCATCTGCAAGTAGCGCTTATGTATGAAGTCGCCCGCATGAGAGGCAGCCTTCTCCCGCGCCCAGGCGGGCACATAAGGCTCCTTCTTGCCCAGATCGACTTTGCCGGTCACGCGATAATACTTAATGCCGACATTACGACGGACGCCGTCCGAATGAAGATAAGGTCTGATGTAATCATAGTCGGCGTCATAGCCAAGATCGCGGTAGAATTCGCGATAATCGAAATCGCCCGGATAGCCCATTGTCGCGCTCCACACCTGCTCGCTCGTCTCGACATCGCGGGCGAAGGCAGCCACGCCGCTGGGGCAGTAGATGGGCGCATAGATGCCATATTTGGGGCGAGGGGCCCCAAATGTTATGCTGTGAGAATCGACGAAGAAATAATTTATGCCAGCCTCTTTCAGCAGATCGTCATCGCCTGGACTATAGGCGCATTCAGCCAGCCAGATGCCCTGCGGCGAGCGGCCAAAATGTTTCTCATAATTCCTCTTTGCTATTTGAATCTGAGCGCGCTTGGCCTCACGGCGAACGATCAACGGCAAAAAGCCGTGCGTGGCATTGCAGGTGATCACTTCCAGAACCCCCGCGTCTTGCAAATAGCGAAAGCCGTTGATCAAATTGCGGCCATATCTCTCCTCGAATATCCAGCGCGCCCGGTTGAAATGCTCCAGGTACATTCGCGCTGTCTCATCAAACGGCGGCTGATTCCTAGTGCGCTCGACCTCCTTTTCCGCCAGCTCTATCAGCTTGTAGATGTGGCGCAGGTAGCGATCCTGAAGGAGCGGATCGCAAAACATCTCCGACAGCGGCGGAGTGATGCTCATAGTAATGCGAAACTTGACCCCTTCGCTGAGCAGATTGTCAAAATAGTAGAGGAGTGGAATGTAAGTCTCGCTGATGGCTTCAAAGAGCCAATCTTCCTCAAGAAATTCCGGGTACTCTGGGTGTCTGACGAAAGGGAGGTGAGCATGCAGAACAAGCGCGAGGTAACCCTTCTCCATAGATCTCCCTATTTTAGTCTTGAGCCTGGCCTGTGGCGCATCATCAGGCTGGGCAGCCACTCAACAATTGAGACGGGCATAATGCCTATCTCAGAACTCCCAACCAGAAATCGAGGGGTTATATGAATATGCTGTTTGAAGTCTGCCGCCGCTCCCGCTTGCTGCAACATCAGCCAGCGCATTATCTCCGGCAGGTAGTGCAGCAGCGCGGCTGAGGTAAGCCCGTCGCCGCCAGCAGCTCGAATAGCCAGCAGCGCCTCTTTGATTGGGTCAGGCAGCGCATCTATATCTTCATCTGTCAGCTCGCGGCCGGCAGCGGCGGTCAAAATGGCATGATGCAACTCCTGGGGGATAGTCTCCAGCGCCTTCTCATAATCGGCTGCTGCTTGCTCATCTTCGCCAACGATTCCAACGGCGAGCGTCTCTTCCGGCCCAAAACCGGAAGCTTCCAGCACATCTATAAACTCAGCCTGGTCGACGCGATAGCGACTATCTTCAGCGACTTCCACAGAGACCGTCCCTCGCGGCGTTTCTACGATATTGGAGCCGATAAATTTAACGTAGCCGTGTTTCGGCGATCTGGCCCCGATTTCAACTTGATAGCGCCTGTCAGGATATACCCCCATCCAGTAGTCCCCTTTGGCGCCCACTTCGAAGAACGCCTCGTGATTGCCTCTGAGTTCAATCAACCTCAGCACTATCTTGAAACCGGCGAAATCATCAGTAGAGAAGATAGTGCGGAGCCCGTTAAGAGTGGCTTGCCGCAATTCCCAGTAGATATAGATGCAAAATGGATCCTGCACCAGCACTCGCACAAGGTCTACATCATAAGCATCAGGTATCGGTAGACCCTCGTCAATGAATATCTCTTGCGATGGCTCGATGCTTCTGACAGTGGTCTTCAATTCGGCCTGCTCTCTTTGAACCGGGAAGACAAATGAGGATGGATGTAAGATGCCCATGATTTAGCTCCTGGAGCAAAAGGTCAAAAAGGAACTTTTAGTCTATTGCGAGGGCAGTGTCAAGCGGCCTGAGAGCTTTAACCTCTTCACCGAAGAGCGCAATACAAACGCCGGGCAATAGGCTGGAATTGCCTGAAATTGCTGCGCCGGGCGCTAAACCGGTAGCGCCGTTCTGTTAACCCTCCGAAGAATTGGCCGCGCGATAGCCGCGCCGAGTGCGCACCTGTAGATTCTTCTTGTCTACCTCAGCAGTCAATTTGACTTCAATACGGCGGAAGCGCCCGTCATAATTGTGATTAGAAGGCTCGTAGACAAGCAGATACTGGTTGCGCAGATCTTCCCGGATCTGCGCAAAGCTCTGTTCAAGCTCAAGTAGATTGGACGAATAGAAAACCTTTCCGCCGGTATCCTCGCTCAATCGGTAAAGAGCTTTAACCGGAGAGCTTCTGACAGGCGGATTGTCCTTCTCAAATTCCGGCGATTCAGTAGTAATGCAATAGATCATGACCTGCTGCCTTTGAGCCATATCAATGGCCTGCGTCAGAGTGTGAGTGCTGGCAGTGTCCGCGCCGTCAGAGACGATGATCATCACTCCGCGATGATCTCTACCTTGCCCCATCCGCTGCCTGGAAATCTGATAGACTGCCGAATAGAGCTTGGTATAGCCCCCGGCTTCGGCTCTGCGCACAGCAGAAGATAGCGCCGCCACATCGTTGGTGTAGTCCTGCTCGATCTTCACCTCCGAGCTGAACGTGGCTATCAGCGCCCTATCTTTGCTGCGGTTGAGTATCGTCTGAAGAAAATGCAGCGCAGTGTCCTTCTCAAAGTTGAATTTGGACTTGATGCTTGAGCTGGTATCAAGCAATATGGCGACATCGAGCGGCAGATTGCTCCTCTCCTGGAAATCGATTATCTCTTGCTTTCTGTCGTCTTCTAGCACAATGAAATCGCTCTTCTTCAGGCCGGGTACAAAACGGTTCTTATTATCCAGGACCGAAACCGGCAAAATAATGTTGGTGACCCTGAATTCGATTGTCTCTTGAATCTCATCCTCGGTTTGAGACGATTGCGCCGATGGCTTCTGTTTGGATTGAGCGCCCTGCTGCGCTGCGGCAATGTAGTAGCAAGCGAAAAAGGTCAAAAGGCTAAAGCTTATAAAACGAATATATGACTGCATTCTCTCCATAATAAACTTCTCCCGTAATGGCAAAATTCTCAGTTTTGATGTCTGCCAGCGCAAACATAGATGTATAAAACTGCCAACGATCTTCACTGACAAAGTAAGTTTATCCATTCTGATTTCATCTTGCTACTAATCAACTCAACCAAATTCGGCTATAATCTTCCTGCTCATATCGGCAGTTTGAGACTTTCAAAAAGAATTTTTCGTGTCGCTTGTGCGACGCCCTGAAATGATGAAAATGCGATGTACAGCAACCTGTCAGGTTGCTGATAGCGCACATCATGGATCATTCGGGACCTATAATTCCAATCATAATAATACAGCAACCTGACAGGTTGCTGTACATTTTGCAGAGGAGATGAAGAGATGTTAAAAGACCGCTTTGTGAAATTTTTGCTATCGGTTATCGCTCTAATGCTGACAATCCTTGTCGTGCAAAACTATTTCAACAGTCGCCTGGGCAAAGCAGATGCACAGGCTATCCCACAGATTGAATACACAGGCGACAACGCTGTAAGCGTTGCTTGCAGTGCCGATGGCCAGTATGTCTATATTGTAGGCACAAAAGCTGTTCTGGTTTCAAACGATCATGGTCGCCGCGATTCCTGGCAGAAAGTGCTGATAAACAACAAGTGAGATTCAACCGTTCAACGTTCAAATGTGCAACCTGCCGCTCGCCGGACTTGCTTTAACGGAGATTTCTGGCTAAATTATGCTCGCCATGTTTGTTAACTCAATCAACCGCGCGAAACAACGCACTATCAAGTTTTATTTAGTCGCCATCTGTTTAGTCTCCATCTTGTTCCCCTACTCGTTAGGGGCAAGCGGGGCCGCGCAGTCGGGTGTTAAACAGGTTCCCTTCGCTCAGCTTATCAAGCAGCTCTCGGAGCCGGGTGGATTTTTCTTCAGCGATAATCTCGTCTCCAATGAAGCCTCCTACCTGCACGTTGTCCCCAAGCTTGAAGAGCTGGGCATCCGTGGAGGGGTCTATCTCGGAGTGGGGCCGGAACAGAACTTCACCTACATTGCCCGGACAAGGCCCGCGCGCGCTTTCATCCTCGATATACGGCGCGACAATATGGTTCAGCACCTGATGTTCAAGGCGCTCTTTATCCGCGGCCGCACGCGCGCCGAATACCTGTCGCTGCTATTCAGCAAACCTCTCAACAAGAATCATAAGAGGCTCAAAGACGCCACTATTGGCGAGCTGGTCAGCTACTTTGATCACACGCCGACAGATGAGGCTCTGTTCAAGAGGAACCTTGAGAAGATCAAGAAGATGATCCGAGATGATTTCGGGGTGACCTTGACGGAAGATGATCTGAAGAGCCTCGATAGTATGTATCGCAGCTTCTCTTTCATCAATCTCAATCTGCGTTATGAAACATCCTATGGGCGCTCGATGCAGCCCTATTTGCCTACACTGCGCACTCTCCTGCTTGAGAGGAATCTGGATGGCAAGCAGCAGAACTACCTTGCGGCTGAAGAGGATTATCAGTTTGTGCGGCGGCTTCACGAGCAAGATCTGATCGTCCCTGTGACAGGGGACTTCGCTGGCCCCCATGCGCTCAAAGCGATTGGAGACTACATACGCAGCCTGGGCGAGCGAGTCTCGGTATTCTATACCTCGAATGTTGAGTATTACCTGATGCGCAATGGCGTCTTCCCTCAGTTTGTTGAGAGTGTGAGGCGGCTGCCAATAGATGACCGGTCCGTTTTTATTCGCTCTTTCTTCGGTTTTGGCTATAACCATCCGGAAGCGGTCCCCGGCTATTTCGGATCGACCCACCTTCAGAAGATGAGCAATTTCCTGAAGCTTTACGATCAAGGGCGCTATCGCTCTTACTATGATCTTGGAATCGTTGATTACATAAGCGTGAGAGAGTAGTTTCATCGAGCGTGAAAAATCGTTTGCTAGCAGCAAGCCGCCGGATGTAAATTATTTAAGACCAATTTGAGGTTCTGTTGATGTCAACTACTGAAACATGTCATCTGCCTGGGCGTATATCTTTCAGTTCGTCCTGCGCGAACAATCAAACCCTTTATGCCAGGCCAGGGATTGTTTGGAGGTGTAAGTGCAAAAGTTTCAGCATCTGTTGTTAGCGGCAATTTTTATTGCTCTTCTCATTTTTGCAAGCGTGCCTGAGCAAGCGGGCGCATCAGGCAGCCAGATTAAAGAAGATCAGATTGTAAACAGTATTAAAGATGCTCTGTCTGTAATCGAACAGAATTACGCTGGCAAGCTCGATCCTGAGCAACTGGTGCGAGCCTCGGTAACCGGCATGCTCTATGTGCTCGATCCACACTCTTCGTTCTTTACCAAAAAGGATTACGAAGAGTTCCTCACGCGCCAGCAGAGTCGTTACTACGGCATCGGGGCGACGGTCAACAACCGCAACGGTGAGACCTACATTATGGCCCCCTTCCTGGGCAGCCCGGCTGATCGGGCGGGCATCAGGTTCGGTGATCACATTGTTGCTGTGGATGGCGAATCGACCAGAGGCTGGTTCTATGGAAGGGTGTCAGCAAAGATGCGCGGCCCCCGCGGAACGGTAGTCAATGTAACAATCGAGCGGCCGGGCGAGCCACAACCGCTGCAATTTCAAATCACGCGCGATGCCGTCCCTCTCCCATCGGTCAGCACTATCTCTATGCTGAAGGATGGAATCGGCTACATCAGATTCGATCGCAGCTTTACTACAACATCAGCTAGAGAGATTGACAAGGCAATAAAAGACCTTAAAGCGCAGGGGATGAATGCTCTCATACTCGATATGCGCAACAACCTGGGCGGCTATGTCAATCAGGCGATAAATATCTGCAATAATTTCTTGCGAGCGGGCCAGAAGATCGTTACCGTCCGAGGGCGCAGCGCCAACTTCCAATCAGAGGATGTGCCAGCGCGTAACTTCTCTCCTGAGCAGCTCCCGCTGGTAGTACTTATCAATGGAAGCTCGGCGAGCGCATCGGAGATTGTCGCCGGCGCGCTGCAAGACCATGATCGCGCGCTGGTGGTAGGCGAGACTAGCTTCGGCAAAGGACTGGTGCAGAACCTGTTCCAATTACCGATGGGCGCGGGTCTGAGTTTGACAATCGCCAAATACTACACTCCGTCGGGCCGCTTGATTCAGCGCGATTACTCACGAATGTCCCCTTATGAATACCTGTCGCAGCGGGGCCCCAATGGCAAATCGGAATATCAACCGAGCAAAGTCGAGTACCGCACCGATTCCGGCAGAGTGGTCTATGGTGGAGGGGGCATTACACCTGATGTTGAGGTAAAGCCTCCTGCCCCTAATCCGGCGGAGCAAAGATTGATCGGCCCAATCTTCGCTTTCACGCGACTACTTAACAACGGCCTTATCCCTGGGCTTGAGAGCTACAAAGTGAAGACATTCGAGGGGCCACGAATGATAAAGCCCGGCGAGTTCGTCGTGGATGATAAAGTGACTGCCGCTTTCAAACGCTTTCTTCAGGAGAGCCAGCAGTTCCGCAGCTTCGAGTCCAGGATCGACAGCCACATTAAGTTCGTCAAACAGCAGATTCGCTATGATCTGGTCACAGCCAGATGCGGTCTCGAGACGGCAGAGCAGGTGAGATTTGAAGATGATGTTCAGCTCCAGCGCGCGATAGCCGAAATGTCGCGGGCTAAAAAGCTTGTCGCCGCCTGGCTGCCGCAGGGAAACAGGTCGGAAGGCAGCAGGCAGTAGAAGCAGTAGGCAGTAAGCAGTAATTGGAGATTGGCACCAATTGTTAAACTGAATAGTTAATCTAGGTGCCGTGCGCAAAATGACGCAACAAGTTAGTTCGGGCGCTGTGGCGCCCGAACAGGCCAGTAAGGCAATTGCCGCATGCAGTACTAAGACTGCGATCTGCTTACTGCTCTCTATCTACTACTATAGACTTCAAGAAAAAGATCACAGCAGGTTCGGGCGCCAAGCGCCCTCAAAACGGGTCTATTTTTAATCTGTTTTGAGGGCGCCCGTGAACTTCGGGCGGCTTTGAGGGCGTTGCACGCCCGAAGTTCACGGGCGCCCTCAAAACCGCCCGAACTAACCGCAAACTTTTTCTCAAGATCTATATGAAACGCTACCTCATCAAACCGGACAGCAGACGCCAGTTCCTGGTCAATTACAAAGCCGACCTTAATCCCGAACAATATGCAGTTGTATCAGCAGGCAATGGGCCGATCCTGGTCATTGCCGGCGCCGGCTCAGGCAAGACTCGCGCCGTCACTTATCGAGTAGCGCGGCTTATAGAATCTGGAGTTGCGCCTGATAGGATCTTGTTAGTGACGTTTACTAATAAAGCTGCACGCGAGATGCTCCGTCGCGTCGAAGGGCTCATTCAATCCGATGCGCGCCGCGTCTGGGGAGGAACATTCCACCACATAGCCAACCGCATTCTCCGCCGCCACGCAGAGAGCCTGGGCTATCAATCGAACTTCACCATCCTCGATACCGAAGATGCCAAAGACTTACTCGAAATCTGTGTGCAAGAAGCAGGCATAGACATCAAGGCGCGCCGGTTCCCCAAAGGCGAGGTGCTGCGCGATATTATCAGCTATGCCAACAACACAGATACCATGCTGCGCGAAGTGCTGGCGAAGCGCTATCCCTATTTCGAGCCGCTGGCGTTGCAGATCGAACGAGTGGATAAGACCTACCAGGGCAGAAAGCTTGAGCGCAACGCGATGGATTACGACGACCTGCTGATAAATTTGAAGCGGCTGTTGATTGAAAAGCCAGAGATCGGCGCTATCTACGCCGAACAGTTCCTGCATATACTGGTAGACGAGTATCAAGACACAAATAAGATTCAAGCCGAGATAGTAGACCTGCTCGCAGTCAAGCGCCGCAATATTATGGTCGTGGGCGATGATGCGCAGTCGATCTTTGGCTGGAGGGGCGCTTCTTTTGAGAATATGTATAACTTCAAGCAGCGATACCCCGATGCTCAGGAGTTTCGGCTTGAGACGAACTACCGTTCAACGCCTGAGATTCTGCTCGTCGCCAATCAATCTATAAAGCAGAACCGGAAGCAATTGCCGAAGGCGCTCAAGCCGGCGCGGCAATCAAAAGATGTGACGCCGGCGCTTGTGCCCCTGCACGATGCGGATCAACAAGCAGCATTCGTCGCCAGCCGCATACTTGAACTGCGCGATGAAGGCGTATCGCTGGAGGATATAGCTATTCTCTATCGCAGCCATTATCACTCGCTCGAATTGCAATTGGAGCTGACCAGGCGCGGCATCCCTTATGTCATCCGCTCAGGGGTGCGCTTCTTCGAGCAGGCCCACATCAAGGACGTAGTCGCTCATTTGCGTTTGATAGTGAATCCGCATGATGAGCTTGCCTGGAAACGTGTGTTGAAGTTGATTCCCAAAGTGGGCAATGCGACTGCTAATCGAGTGTGGGAGCGGCTCGCTTATTCGCCTGAGCCGCTGGCGATGGTGCGCTCTCCCGGCTTTGACGCTGTGCTGCGCAGCGCAGCAACCGGCTGGCAGCAGTTTGTCTCTCTGATCGAAAATCTCATCAGCCCGGAGTATATCGACAAACCGGCCAAGCAGATCGAGCTTATTCTGGCAAGCGGATACGAAGAGCACTTGCTGCACACTTATGAATCGGCCGAGGCGCGCGTTGAAGACCTGCGGCAACTGGCAAATTTCGCCGCTCGTTATAACACTACGGAAGAGTTTCTCAGCGAGCTTGCGCTTATAAATACCGAGCGATTCAGCCTGCCTCGCGGCACTACCGGAGAAGATGTGGTGATGGGAGGAGATGAAGATGAAAAGCTCTGCCTCTCATCTATTCATCAGGCGAAGGGACTGGAATGGCGCGCAGTATTTATCATCTGGGCAGCGGATGGAAAATTCCCTTCTGCTCGCTCATTGCGCGAGCCTCAAAGCGAAGAAGAAGAGCGGCGATTGTTCTATGTGGCATTGACTCGCGCAAAGGATGAGCTTTATATCTGCTATCCGCTGGTCGTGACAGATTATTCGCATCAAACTGTGATTCAGAAACCGTCTCGGTTCATTACCGAGATCTCTCCCGATCTGTTCGAGATATGGCAAGTCGAAGAGGGATTGGCGGGTTTAAGCGTTGAATCGCCGGAAGACAAGAAGTTAATTAATTGATAAGCTGTGTCCAAAGTCACAGAGGGCGCCGCAGAGATGATAAAGAAAGAGATCCGTCATCCGTTCGACGTCCGATGTCGAACGCAATTACTCTTTATCTCTGCGCCTTCTGCGGCCATAATTTCTGAGGAGTTTTTCATGTCGCCTTGAGCGACGCCCTGAAATGATGAAAACGCGATGTACAACAACCTGTCAGGTTGTTGATAGCGCACACCACCAGCAACCTGACCACCTTGCTGTACATTTTCTGAGGAGTCTTTCAGACGGCTCGTGCGACGCGAGAGAAATAATGAGAAGCCTGGGGGCACTAGTTCCCTTGCCTGCTTACTTTCTGGGTAGTGCAACCTAAGCAGGCAAGGCGGGGCACCCTCTCTCGTCGCGGCGCTCCCAGGGCATCTTCTAAGGAGCTTTCATGTCGTGCTGCGACGCCCTGAAACAATGAAAATGCGCGCGATGTACAGCGACCTGTTAGGTTGCTGATAACGCACGTCACCAGCAACCTAACAGGTTGCTGTACATTTTCTGAGGAGCTAATATGACCAATAAAATTCATCGCAGAGAATTCATCAAAAGCAGTGCGCTCGGCGCAGTTGGCGCCGGATTTGTTTTGCCGGGCGCTTCGGCATCGGCCCGAATCCTGGGAGCTAATGAGCGAGTCATCATCGGCATAATTGGCGCCGGTCGCATGGGGCAATCCAATCTGAGAGATTTTCTCAAGCAGCCGGATGTTGAGTGCGCAGCCATTTGCGAGGTCTACACTCCAAATCTGGAGAAGGCGGCTGCTCTTGCCCCCAAAGCGGAAAAGCACAGGGACTTCCGCCGCGTCCTCGACCGCAAGGAGATCGACGTGATAGTTGTCTCCACTCCAGATCACTGGCACGCGCTGCAAACGGTCATGGCATGCCAGGCAGGCAAAGATGTTTATGTCGAAAAACCTATCTCGATCACTATTGTTGAGGGGCGCAAGATGGTTCAGGCCGCCCGCAAACACAATCGCGTGGTGCAGGTAGGAACCCAGCAACGTTCAGGCATACACTTCCAGAAAGCTGTTGACATAGTGCGCAGCGGGAAGATAGGGCAAGTCAGTTTTGTGCGCACCTGGAACGTTGACAATCAACATCCGGACGGCATAGGCAATCCGCCTGACAGCGATCCGCCCCCGGAGCTCGATTGGGATATGTGGCTTGGCCCGGCTCCAAAGGTGCGCTTCAATGCAAACCGCTTCGGAGTCTCTCCTGATCGCTGGTCTAGCTTCCGCTGGTTCTGGGATTACGCGGGAGGCATGGTGACCGACTGGGGGGTCCATCTGTTTGACATAGTTCAGTGGGCGATGGGCGTCGATTATCCTCAAACTATTTCGGCCACCGGCGGGAAGTATTACCTTCGAGACAATCGAGAGACCCCCGATACGCTTCTGGTCACTTATGAGTATCCTGGCTTCGTTTGCGCTTATGAGAATCGCGAGTGCAACGGCAACCCGATAAACGGGCACGGTTATGGAATAACGTTCCACGGCAGCGAAGGCACTCTGTTCATTGATCGTGAAGGCTTCGAGATAATTCCCGAAAGAAGAAGAGAGGGCCCCAACAGGTGGATTGATCGGATGGAGCCGATGAAGGAAGCCAATTCTAACGAACAGCATCTGACTCACGTGCGCAATTTCCTCGACTCAGTCAAGTCGCGCCAGAAGCCTATATGCGATATTGAGATAGGGCATCGCTCGACCAGCGCGGCTCTGCTGGCGAATATTGCGCTCAGGTGCGGTCGCAGAATCAAGTGGGACGGGAAGAGCGAGCAGATTATCGGCGACCGTGAAGCGAGCAAGTTTCTGTCAAAGGAATATCGCAAGCCCTGGACATTATGATAAAGAAACGCGGGGACAAAAGCTGGAATCACCAGAGTCAGATCAACCAACTATAGGTTTCAAGAAAAATCCTTCTTCGGTTCGGGCGCCAAGCGCCCTCAAAACAATTTTATTCTTGAACTGTTTTGAGGGTTGGCCAGCGCAGCAAGGGCAGCATCCCCACCGGCCTCAAAACAATTTTATTTTTGAACTGTTTTGAGGGCGCAAGAACTTCGGGCGTCGGGCGCCATCAAAACCGCCCGAAGTTCTTGGGCACTCAAAACCGCCCGAACCTACCGCAATCTTTTTCTTAAAGTCTATAGATTGAGGGCGCCCTCTCCAACTGATGCTGTAGAGGCTATTATCCAGGCATTTGATCGTTACCCCGTCGATCCGATGAACCATCCCGAAATGTCAGCCTATGAGACACATCTGAAAGAGGCGATTCGGTCGGGTCAACGGAAGCAAGACCCTCTGAATCCACAAAAATACCGCTATGCAAAGGCGTTTGAAGATTTGGCCGAAGACAATACGCACATCATCGCCATTGTGCTGTTTCGGTTTAGTGAGGGTCCGAATGGTGAGCCTGTACCAAACAACTTCATCGTCACGGCCTATCAGAAAGAAATAGGATGAAGCTATGACTATGACAAAGCCAATTTACAATTATGACGAATTAAGCGATACCCTGTATGTTTCATTTGCCCCTGGAGAAACCGCGACAGGGATCGAATTGAACGATCACATTTTGCTCCGCATCAACAAGACAGAGCGTCGAGCCATCGGTCTGACCTTTTTTGAATACTCCTTCTTGGCTCAGAAGACCGACGTGGGTTTGCGGAGCTTCCCTCTCACGGGTCTGGCCAAGCTCTCTGATGAACTCCGAGAAATGGTGCTAGACATTCTGCGCTATCCGCCGGTGAGTGATATCTTTCTTCTATCAACTTACACGCCTTCAATTGCCGAGGCCATCCCAATAATATTGCTACGGCCGATTGGAACCGTCGCTGCATGAGACTTGACTCTAACAAACCACCAGGGTTGTTACGGCACAGCAATGATGCCGCCTAACAATTCGCTTCAGCCGACCGCTGCCAACAGAAACTGGGGACACTGACCCAAACACAGCTCGCTGCTGTTGAAAATGTGGTTCAACTCTGGCTAGGATTTAAGTAAGTTAGCAACGTCACCTAACACCTGCATCTGGCCAAGCGCCCTCCGGACACCGGCTGAATTGAAGCGAAGAAGATCAGAAAGTATACGGCAGAGCGCTGCTCATTGTCGGATACGCAAAGACCGTGCTCCTCAAATCGTTTGCTGAGATGCCAAACCTCATGGCCATAGCAAACAGGTGAATCTGCTCGTCAGCATTGGCTCCCAGTATGTGGGCCCCCAGTATCTTTCCAGAACCGGACTCAGTGACAATCTTTGCCCTGGCTATTGGCTCGCCGGCAATGGCATAGACTTTCCAACCAGCCATGTCGCTTACATTCACCGAAACATCAAATCCGCGTTCGCGCGCTTGCGCTTCAGTCAGTCCCACCGAAGCCAGCGGCGGCACTGTGTACAGCGCTCTTGGGATAGCATCATAGCTTGCGCGCTCAGTGTCGCCATTGAGAAAGTTCTTTGCTACTATTCGCCCCTCGTAAGATGCAACTGGAGAGAGCTGCATCCGCCCATGAGCATCGCCTGCTGCGAAGATTTGAGGATTGGTCCGGCTCCTGAGAAACTCGCTTACAACCACGCCGCGCATGTCCGTCTCCACTTCTGCTCTATCGAGCGCGAGATCATCAATTGCTGGAATGCGTCCGGCAGCGTTGAGCACAAAGTTGGCCTCAACCGTCTGAGCCTCGCCTTCAGCCTCAAATTCAACAATTAAGACTTCACCTCGTTTTCGGACGGCCTGGACTCTGGCCTGTGTGATCAACTTTACGCCAAGGCCAGATGAAAATTCGACCAGCGCGTTGACAAGTTCCGCGTCGTGCTCTGATAGGGCCCTCTTGCCATGGGCGAGCATTGTCACACGGGAGCCGAGCCGGGCAAATACCTGAGCGAATTCAAAAGCGACAACTCCGGCGCCGATTATTGCCAGGTTCTGAGGCACATCGCGCAATGCAAGTATGTCGTCGCTCGTCTTAACCATCTCAGCGCCTTCAAACTTCAGTGGCCGAGGCGTTGAGCCGGTTGCAATGACGACTGCGCCTGCTTCTACGAGTTCGCCATTGACCTCAAACTCATTCTTCGAAACAAAGCGTGGCGCTCCTTGAATCAGGTCAATGCCTTGCTTTCTTAACGATCGCTCTGTGGTTGGCGTCACGCTGCTGGTGAATGTCTCCTTGCGGTCAATCACGCGCGACCAGTCAACTCGCACTTCTCCCACATAGATTCCATGCCTGGCGGCATGCCGGATTTCGTCGAGCACTTCTGTGGCGCGAACCAGCACCTTCTTCGGATTGCAGCCATTGAGCGAGCAGAGGCCCCCTACTGGCCCACGATCTACAAGCGCCGTCCGCAGACCCGCGCTTGCTACCTTCGACGCTGCCGTGAGCCCGGCATTGCCGCCGCCGATTGCTACGAAATCATATCTCTTCATCGTTTCGCTCCTTATCTACTCAAGAACCGATCCGTGCATCAAGCCAGATTCTAACAAATCTTTTGACAGGGTAGTAGCCCGCATTGCTTGCTTCAGCGTAGATGAGATTCTATACTCTCAACTGGCAAACCCATAGTGGGCAATTGCCTGATTGGATAATTACCAGGAGGAATAACAGGTGTCAGCACGAAGCCGTGTGTTTATAGATGAGCAGAATCCCTTTGAATCTGTAATGTCGCATTTTGATGAAGCAGCCGAGCTGCTCCATCTCGACCCGGATATTTACCGTATTTTGCGCGCGCCTGAGCGAGAGATCACGCTTTATATCCCGGTCGAAATGGATGATGGCCGGTTGCAGATATTCACCGGCTATCGCGTCCAGCACAACCGCGCTCGCGGAGCATTGAAAGGGGGCCTGCGCTATTCGCCTCAAGTTACTCTCGATGAGATTCGCGCTCTGGCCGCCTGGGTGACCTACAAGTGCGCTGTAGTCAACATTCCTTTCGGAGGCGCTAAAGGAGGCATAGTCTGTGACCCGGACAAACTCTCCCGATCCGAGCTTGAGAAGTTGACTCGCCGGTACACGGCTGAATTGATCGACCTGATCGGCCCGGAGAAGGATGTCCTGGCGCCTGATATGAATACCGATCAGATGATAATGTCGTGGATCATGGATACCTACTCCATGCACGTGCGCCATACCGAGACTGCCGTTGTCACCGGCAAGCCGTTAGAGCTAGGGGGCACACGGGGCTGGCGCGAGGCTGCCGGGCGCGGCCTGCTCTATATAGCTAACGAGACATTGAAGCGATTCAATCTCGCTCCTTCGCAAACGCGGGTGATCATCCAGGGCGCAGGCGTCGTCGGCGGCACAGCGGCGCGGCTGATGCACGAAGCAGGTTATCGCGTCATAGGTATCTCAAATAGCAAGGGGGCAGCGTTCAATCCCCAGGGCCTGCATGTGCCTGAAGCGCTCGATTACGTCAATAAAAACAGGACATTCGCCGGTTACAAGAAGGCAGAGTTTATAACTAACGATGAGATGCTGACCTCAGAATGCGAGATCCTGCTCCCCGCCGCCACCGAAGGGCAGATCAACAGCCTTAATGCCGACCAGCTTAAATGCAAGATTATCATCGAAGGCGCCAATGGCCCCACCACTGCTCAGGCAGATCCGATACTCAAAGAGAAAGGGATCTTCGTTGTCCCCGATATACTGGCCAATGCCGGCGGCGCGACGGTAGATTATTTCGAGTGGGTGCAAAATCGCATGGGCTATTACTGGAAAGAGAAGGACGTAATTGAGAGCTTAGAATATTACATGGCGCGCGCTTTCAGCGAAGTAATGGCCTATTGCGAGAAGCACAATGTCTGGCCTCGTACTGCTGCATATATGCTGGCCATCGACCGAGTGGCCTACGATCATAAGATTCGTGGCATTTATGCCTGATGCATGATGCGTAACAACCTTTGTTCTATAGCTCTTCGGGAAAAATACTTTTTCGTTCGGGCGCCGCAGCGCCCGAATCAACCCTTCAGTTTGAAATCGGACCACGCAGAAGCGGCCCCGGGCGCCATAACTTGGACTTGAACTAAAATGAGTTCGATTACCAACTCCAAACGGTATCACTCATCGCAAATCGTCCTGATGAATCACAGATCACTCATCACTCTGTTTTCCACGCATCACGCATCATTCTGTCTCTCACATAAAACTTTGCTTTTTACGGATTACGCATCATTACTTAGCATAATATCCTCGCCGGGTTCTCGCCACTACTCCTGCGCGATTTACCTTGACGCTGATTTTGCGCCATCGACCGTCATTCTGCGAGTTGTAGGGGGAATAAGCCAGACTGTAGAGTGTGCGCAATTCCGAAGCTACACGTTGATAGACCCCCTCAAGGTCCTCTATCCGGTCGGCTCTGAAAAGCATTCCCCCTGTTTCATCGGCAACGGCTTCAAGCTGCTTGCGAGCCTTGGCATAGGCTTCATGGTTATCTTGTCCTCTCTTAACTACCATCTCATACTCAGTGTCAAGATATATTGGATAGATTGTCACATCCTCTTCTGCCACCCGCATCAGCAACTCATCGAAATTGTGGCGAGTAGACCATCGCCATGGATCTGAGAGCGAATTATCAACGCCATCGGTCAATACCACTATCGCCTTGCGCGTCTCTTTGACTGCGTCGAATAGATCGAGCGCAGCCCACATTGCGTCATAATAAGCGGTGCCAGAGTGGCGATTCTCTATATCGTCGATGCGGTCCTTAAGCAATTCATAGTCGGTAGTGAAGCTGGAGATCAGGTAGAATCGCCTGGTGAATGCTGCCACTGCAATGCGGTCGCCGCGACTGAGCGAGTCGATGAACTTCCTGGCCGCCTTCTTTAATACTTTCATCTTGCCTTCTGTGCTCCCGCTCAGGTCTAAAAGCAAGACCAGATTGACCGGAGCAGTGATCGGCTCAAAGTGAGTTACTTCCTGCTGAACGCCATCTTCAAAGACCAGAAAATCTTCTTTCTTGAGATCGGGAACGATCCTGCCAGCCCTGTCGGTAGCTTTGACATTGAGATTGACCAGGCGGCCTTCAAGCCTTATCACATTATCACCGTCCGGTTCCCTGTTGTTAGCATCATACGGGCGGCCCGGACCGATTGAACTATTTTCATTCGACCGCGAGCCCAGCACCGGCGCGGATCTAGCGCCGAGGTCAATCAATCTGCCGCCGCCTCTTCGGCCGGCATTGCGCGAAGAGGAATAACTGGGATCGCCATCTTCCCAATCGGCAGAACCAGCGCCTCTCCTCAGAGCAGCGAAATCATCGCGAGGCATATTGCTGATTGCGGCAATGCGCGAAGCATCATCAGGCATAAGGTTGATTTGTCCGCGCAGGCTACGCAGGATCACAGGAGGGCCCCCTTGCCCAATCTTCCCGTCAATTATGTGAGCATCGACCGGGCCGAAGGTCATAATCGGCAACATCGAGCTTATAGTTCCTTCAATCGCCCGCAAAGACAGATCGGCATTTGAATCAGCGGGCAAATAGAGAGCAATATTGCCTGTTTCAGTTTCAACCGCCAGCCCATTCACGGCTCCTTTGACTGTGACCGATTCCCTGCCCCCTCTGACCCAGAGGTTGATGCTGGCGGGCACATAAACGATCAGGCTGATGAGATAATTTCGCGCAACAGGTTGCACAACTATCTTCAAGGTTTCAGGGGACGATCTATCAAACAGGATCTCTGAACTGAGCGTTGCCGCGCTGCTGCCGCCCTTGCGCGAGGCCGCCACGCGAATAGCGCTGTTGCGCCAGGTCTGAATCTCTGTCAAACCGCTCAGATTTTCAATAACAACCTGGTTGAATCGCTCGGCGAAATCGCGCTCAAGATGTAGATTGTCCGCGGCGTTAGCCAGGAGCATTGAACCGCAGAGAGAGAATAACAGAGTCGATACTATGTGCTTGAAAGGGGCCTTCGCCATCATTGCGCACCTCCTGAAGGTCTGGCCGACAAGATAGTTTCAAGGATTGATTATGAGCAGACATAAAATTAGTGCGCAGGGCGAGCGAAAAGTTGCACCAGGCTCTACTTTTGCTCCGCCTTTCTGTCGGTTTCCACTTGATAAAGCTCCAGCAGATCGGCTATGGGACTGTTCAAATTCCACTTCCTCCCAAATCTGTCTACGGCTACGGCAGCGCCATCTTCAGGAAGCTCCCCGCGCCATTCCCAATCCTGAGTAGCTACGGCGAGCAGGTAATAGATATTGCGATTCAACCGCCTGGCGATTATGTTCATAGGCAGATAGTCGGGATAGTCCTTGCACGGATGCTCCACACAAGCGTGCGGGCGCAGGTGCGGCTCCAGCGTGCAGCCGAGATTGAAAAACTGGCAGCGGGCCAGCTTGCGATCTATCTTCGGAGGGGACTTGCCCATCAGCAAATAGTAGATTGCATCTTCGGGATAGAATGGGGTCTTGGTCAGAAACGGCGTATTGCAACAATTCTGCGTGCAATTGACACAATCGGGGCTCACATTCTTGAATTCCACTCGATAGTCTAGCTGGTTCTTCTTGATGCTCTGCGCAATTGCATTGAGCAACCGGCGAGTGCCGCTATCCTTATAGTCAGGGCAGTTGTGGCCTGACTTGTGATCATAAGCGCAGATGATCTTCAACTCGCGCTTGACAAGCACAGTAGCATACTTGCACGAGAGGCAATCGGCGCTGGGGTCCTTCATCGGGAGGACTCCCAAGGTATTCTTCTTCTTTCTTGATCCGCTCATATCTTTCGATAGCTCTTAGCAAACTCTATCCGATTTTTGAGGCTTGGATGCGTGTAGAAGATCAGTTCCACTATCGGACCGGGATCGAGCTCTCCGACATTAATCCTGGCCAGCTTCTTGAATGTCGAAACCGCCGCCTCGTTGAGCCCGGTCAGGCGCAGAGCATACTCATCAGCCTGATGCTCGTAGCGCCTGGAGAAAGTATTAGCGAAAGGAAAGGAAAAAGACAAGTAGATGCTGAGCAACAGAGCTATCAGCGGCATTCCGGCGACATCGGTGATTCTGTCGAACCCCAATCTGTGTTTGTGCTTTCTCACAATTCGATGAAATGTGAGATGCACAAAGAGCGAGCCCAGCAGAACCCCTACCACAGCAAGAAAGATGCCCTTCCAGACATGGCCTAAAACATAATGCCCCATCTCATGCGCCATGACGAACTTGATCTCATCGATTGAGAACTGGTTGAGCAATGTATCGTAGAGGACAATTCGCTTGGTTGCGCCAATGCCGTTGACGTAAGCATTGATGGCTCTGCTCTGGCGGCTGGCATCCACCTGGAATATATCATCTGTCTCAATCCCTTCAATCTTAGCGAGCGATAAGATCTCCTGCTTAACCCGCTCGTCTCTGAGCGGCTCAAATTTGTTGAACAGTGGAGCGATGAATACAGGCGCGATGAGCATCAGGAAGATAGCCACCGGCACAGAGCCAGCAGTCACCCAGATCCACCATCTCTCTGCTGTCTTGCGCAGGCCAAAATACACAAGCAACACTATAGGAACCCCCAGGGCGAGGCCGACCAACTGGCCGACCGAATAGTCGTAAAACCAGGCGGCGAAATCTTGATTTGACAGCCCATACTTGTGCCTGAATATGTACCCTCGATAGAAATCCAGGGGGAAGCTGACGGCCGCATAAAGCAAGAGGAAAACGATGAAATAGATAGCTACTACGGCATTCTCTCGCCTGAAGACCTTCGCCAGCAGAGTTTTTAATCTGGCCGAGAGCCCGGTAAAAGCAAGAGCGGCAAAGAGAGCCATAGCCAGCAGCGCATCGCTTATCAAGAGAATGCGTCCCCAGTTGGCGCGCTCTCTGGCCGTTTGCTCCTCTTCTGGAGTTATTTCAATCCGATCATCCTGTCTATTATCCGCCGATTCGCTTTGAGCAACAGCAGGCGTCAGGTGGAGGCTCGCAGCTTCGATCTTGAACATAAAGCAAGTGGAGGCGAGGAGCACAATTGAAGTTATGAGCGATAATTTGTATCTCATCTTTAAAAGCTCACTCGGAAGCGCATCTCAGATTGCCAGAAATAGATTATAGACTACTTGCGCCAGTAGCGTTGGCAATAAAAGAGCGGAGCCACAAAAAATTAGCGCCGCAAGAGATCAAAGATTGCTGCGGCGCAATGATCAAGGAGGATCTAAACTTTAAATGAGCCCTACTCCGGTTTCTTCTTATCTTTAGGCTTATCTTTATCTTTAGGCGGCTCAGGTTTTTGTGGCGGGTTCTTAGGCTTCTTGATAATCTCTCCCGGCGGATCCTTCTTCGGCTTCTTATCTTGCTGGCCGACAACGGCCCCTGAGATAGCGCCGAAAGCGAGCGAACTCATCAGGAGAAGACCGGCCAGAAGCTGCATAAATTTCTTTCTCATAGCACCCCTCAAACTGCTTAACTTAGCTGATAACCCAGTGAGCAACTGCTGTTCCATATAGACGTTGCTCTTAACTTCGGCGTTTCTTGAATTTAAGTTACAGGCTATCGACAGAAGCCGGTGACTCTTGCACTCTTTCAGAAGCAAGGTGCACTATTTGGTATAGAGATGAATTCACTCTGAGCCGATGAGCACCTTACGCCGAGAGCGCCCTGGCCAAAGGGGCCCAAAGAGATAAAAGAGCGAATCGACCGCAGTTGTTATAAAACAAGCCGTTTGACAATGTCAATCCCTGGATAGTATCCTCTAATCGGGATGCTAAGATTCTTCAATACGCTCAGTGGAAAACAGGAAGAGTTTAAGCCGCTCGTCGATAACTCAGTGCGCATGTACGCTTGCGGCCCGACTGTTTATGATTACGCTCACATCGGCAATTTCCGCACCTTTGTCTTCGTCGATCTGCTCCGTCGCTACCTGAAGTACAAAGGCTACAACGTAATCCATGTGATGAATATCACAGACGTAGATGACAGGACGATTCAACGCTCACAAGCAGAAGGCATAGAGCTGAGCCAGTACACGCGCAAGTACACGGAAGAGTTTCTCAAAGATTTTCACACGCTCAATATTCAACATCCTGAGATAATTCCACGCGCTACAGATCACATCCCGGAGATGGTCGAGCTAGTCAAGAGGCTGGAAGCCAGAGGGTTCACCTACGCAAGCGCCGGATCTGTTTACTACCGGATCTCGTCCTTCCCCGATTACGGCAAGCTATCGAAGATCAATCTTGAAGGCAATGTAGCCGGCGCGCGAGTGGATGTCGATTCTTATGACAAAGCAGATGCGCGCGACTTCGTTCTCTGGAAAGCCCGCAGGGATGATGAACCGGCATGGGATACCGAATTGGGGGTCGGTCGCCCCGGCTGGCACCTTGAATGCTCTGCTATGTCGATGAAATACCTGGGCGAGTCGTTCGATATCCATTGCGGCGGAGTCGATCTGATCTTTCCTCATCATGAAAACGAGATTGCTCAGAGCGAGGGGGCCACAGCTAAAGAGTTTGTGCGCTTCTGGCTTCACGCCGAGCACCTCATGGTCGAAGGCGAGAAGATGTCTAAATCGCTCGGCAACTATTATACGCTGCGCGATATACTGGAGAAGGGGTACTCTCCATCAGCAATACGTTATCTACTGCTATCTGTGCCTTATCGCCAGCAATTGAACTTCACCTTTGAAGGGCTCCGAGCGGCTCAGGCATCGCTCGAACGATTGAAGAATTTCAAGCGCCGCCTCAAAGAGAGCGCCCTGGAAGAAGGCTATAATGAGTCGATTGCCGAAGCGACCGGACGCGCAAGAGAGAAATTTGAAAGCAGCCTCGATGACGATCTGAATACATCGGTTGCGCTTGCTGCCATTTTCGAGCTTCTGCGCGAAGTTAACGCTGCGCTAGATTCAGAGCAGGTCAAAAGCCGGAACCGGGCCGAGCTGCTGGAGCTGCTCGACCGCTTTGATACAGTCCTGGGAGTGATAGGCGAAGAGAGAGAGGAGATGCTTGATAGCGAAATAGCCGCTCTCATCGAAGAGCGTCATCAAGCGCGCCGCGCGCGAAACTTCGCCCGCGCCGACCAGATCCGAGAGATGCTCGCCGAGCGCGGCATAATCCTCGAAGATACCAAAGAGGGCACGCGCTGGCGCCGCAAATAAAGGTAACCACTCAGCCCTGGGAGCGCGCGCTTCCAGCGCGCTGGCTTTCGGGAGCAGATAGCTTGCCTCTGAGCCGAGACGCCTGCGCGACGAGAGAAGATACGCCGAGGATAGGCTGAGTAGTTGCCATAAAATATTAGTTCTCAGAAAGCAGTCATGAAAGTTGGCATTGTCGGCTTTGCCGGCTCCGGCAAGACCACCGTCTTTAATACTCTGACAGGCTTGAGCGCCGAAGTGGGTAGCTACAGCAGCCGCCACGGGCGGGTCAATCTCGGCATCATCAAGGTCCCCGATGAGCGCGTAGATCGTCTGGCAAAGATATACAATCCCAAACGCAAAGTTTATGCTGAGATCAACTTCGTCGATTTCGCCGGGCCAGAAGGCGGAGCGACTAAAGGCGCTGCCTCCAGCCTCGATCCCCGAGCAGTTCAAGATATGCGCGAAGTCGAAGCGCTGGTGCATGTAGTGCGCGGCTTTGACAATCCAATGCTCAGCATCGCACCCGATCCGGTAAGAGACATTAACAACTTTGAAGTAGAGCTTATCCTCTCCGACCTTGTGCCGACCGAAAAGCGTTTGGAACGCTTCAAGAAAGAGAAAGGAAACGAGCGCGAGAAAGAGGTAATAGAGAAATGTCACGCGCAGCTTGAGGCCGAGAAGGCGCTGCGCTATCTCGATCTCAGCGACGAGGAGTGGAAACTGGTCGCTGGTTTTCGCTTCCTCAGCCAGAAGCCTATATTGCTGCTGCTAAACTTGAGCGAAGCAGACATCTCCAGAGGGGCCCCTGAAGAGGTCGTCCGCCTGGCCGAGAGCAAGAACTTGAAGCTAATCACAATGTGCGGCAAAGCCGAGATGGAGATTGCAGAGCTTGAGCCGGAAGAGCAGGGAGAATTCTTGCGCGATCTTGGCATCAGCGAGCCTGCCCGCGATCGTTTCATCCGCGCTGCTTACCAGTTGCTGGATTTAATTAGCTTCCTCACCGTAGGCGAAGATGAATGCCGCGCCTGGACAATCAAGCGCGGAACCAGTGCACACCGAGCAGCGGGCAAGGTCCATTCAGATATTGAACGCGGCTTTATCCGCGCCGAGGTTGTCACTTACGAAGATTTGATCAATTGCGGCAGCGAGGCGAAATGCAGAGAGGCGGGCAAACTGCGCCTCGAAGGCAAAGATTACATCGTGCAGGATGGAGATGTAATCCACTTCCGGTTTAACGTCTGAGCCGCGCACAACAGATCCCGCATCACATAAGCGCAACGAGAGAGAGCAGGCCGGCCAGCGATAGCAGACTGATAGTGAGCACAGCAGCCGAGAGCGGCAGCCGCGCGCCCAGGCCAGCAAACTGACCCGGCTCGCCTCTCCAACGTGGGATAACTGCCCTATGCTGATTTTTCTGTTGCCCTGGTCCACATATTGATTGCAACCTAATTGAATCACAGGCAGCAACCAAGCTATGAGACAATGAGCGAGAATGGAGACCCAGTTGATGTTTCCAGCGGAAAATTGACTTGACAGATCAATTCTTCCGCTTCTAGACTTCACATCATGATCCGCATTGTAGCTTCACTGCTTCTGATATTTTTGCTGACCCCGCCTCTGGCGGAGACCGGGTTAGCTGCATCAGACGCGGGAAATTGTGATACAGATAATAAGAGCGTTTGCTGCGAAATAGCGCGTACTGCCTTGGGCATTGTGGCGAAGATGTGTTGCGCGCTCTCGTGCAATCACGATACCTCAAGCGGAGAGCAGGCCCCGCCTGATTCATCAAAAATACGCACCAGTTTTGCGCAGCCCATTGCCGTTGCACTGTTCTTACTACCTGTTGATCAATCCGAGCTACACCATCATGGCTGCCTGCAACATTCTCACAAGCGGCAGGCAGGTGTGAAACCCTACTTGCTCAATTCTGTTTTCAGGATCTAAATCTCCTGAGGAGAGGTCTGCCCTGAAGGGCCCCTTCCCATCTAACAGCAAGAATTAGTTTCGCAAGAGGAGCATACCGCCCTTTGGGGCCCTGTTTCTCATGCCCGCTTGCGCGTAGCCAAATGAAGTGTCAAATCGGCAATGAAAGTTGGTCAAGCACATTCATACGCCTGTGGAAATGAAATTAGAACGAAAGGGATACTAAGCGGGAGATTCATCTACTCGAATTATTGAAGAGGCTCGGCTTTGCCCATTGTTGCTTTGTAACAATGGACGAAGCCGAACTCGGGAGGGAACAACAGATGGTGAGAACTAAGCTAACGGCCACGATACTTGCAGGGGCTTCCCTTATATTTGCTTTCACAACCCCAGTTCTCGCGCAAGAAATATCGGGGGGCAAAGGAGAGCCACAAGGACAAACAGCCGCGAAACAGATCGTCACGCTCAATGATCTGATTGAGGAGGCGCTCAGACACAACCCGGAGATTCGCGCGGCAATGCGCGATGTGGATGCTAAACGCGCGCGCGTGCCCCAGGCTGGCGCGCTGCCCGATCCGGTGATCTCATTCGGGCAGATGAACGAAGGCAATGTCATTCCATTCACAACCCTCGGCAAATTCGGCTTCAGCGAAATCTATATTGGCATTACCCAGGAATTTCCCTTCTACGGCAAGCGAGGTTTGCGAGAACAGGTGGCCGGCAGCGAGGCTGATGCTGAGTACTGGATGTTTGAGTTCACTCGCCGGCAGGTCATCGCCAATGTGAAATCGGCCTACTACGATCTCTTCTACCGCAATAAAGCGCAGGAGATCGTGGAGAAGATCATCGCTTTGATGGAGAATTTCGCCCGCATTGCCGAAGCACTCTATTCGGTCGGCAAGGGCAGCCAGGCCGATGTCCTCAGGGCACAGACTGAAATCTCGCGCCTGCAAGACAGGCTGGAGGTTCTCCAGCAGCAGAGGGGTATCAGTGAAGCCCAGATCAATGCACTGCTCAATCGCCCGGCAGATGCGCCAATTGGATGGCCTGCGCCGGTAGAGAAGAAGCCGTTTCGATATTCGCTCGCGGAGCTGACCGGGATGGCTTTAGAGAGTTCTCCTCTGCTAAAGCGCGAGCGGCGATTGATTGATGGTCGCGCATCGGCCCTGGAATTGGCCAAGAAAGAGCTTTACCCGGACTTCGGTTTTGTCTTCACTTATCACAACCGAGGGGCACTGCTCGATTACTGGACAATCGGGGGGACAGCAAAGATTCCCCTCTACTTCTGGCGCAAGCAGCGGCGCGGAGTTGAAGAAGCGGCGGCTGAACTGGCAGGCTCGCGCGAGCGATACTCCAGCACACAGGCGATGCTGCTCTTCAGAATCAAAGATCATTACCTTCGCGCAAGCACATCAGATCGACTGACGAGGCTCTACGGAGAGACGATCATTCCCCAGGAGACGCTCACACTTGAAGCGACAACAACAGGTTATGAAGTGGGTAAGATCGATTTTCTTTCGGTGATCGACAGCGTGATCAAGCTGCTTAATGATGAGCTGACGTATTACGAACAACTGGCAGAGTACAAAAAAGCGCTGGCACAGCTTGAGCTGCTTGTTGGAATCGAGCTGACAAAATAATGGTTTCAACTGATGTTAGGCAGTCAAAGTATAAGTATTCGACTTGACTGGCAAACGGCCGGTAGAGAAAGCCGCTCTCGCTGCAGAGCGCGTGGGGCTATAGCAGAGGATTTCTGCGGCATGACCCGCTTCGCGCGCTTCCCTGTGCGTCCTCTGCGTCTCGGCGGTGAAAAAGGCTTGCTCAGGCAGGATTCTCACCTGCCAAGAGGATTCATTCTTAGACAACTGCGTAACATTAGGTTTTAAGATCAAGGAGGCGATAGGTTATGGCTAATGAGCCTGGAACAACTGCAAAAGATCGGAAAGACGACTTGCCGGAGGACCCTCTGGAGATCCTGCGCGCAGCGATGGGGGCCCCGGCAGCAGATGCAGACTTGCAAGAACCTTCTTCAAGTGATCAGGGGGCCCATTCGGAGCAAGCCTCTCTCGATGCAAGCAAAAAGCGCGGCTGGCAGAAGATTTTAATCAACCCTTTTCTCGCGCTGATCCTGCTTATCGGAGCCGCTGTTGTTGCCTGGCAATTCTTCGGAGAGCGGCCGCAGGGGACAGCCCTGGCTCACTGGCTCAAGAAAGGGGCCCACAATTATGGGACAGCTCCACAAAGAGAAACTTACTATTGCCCCATGCATCCGGATTACAAATCGGATAAGCCGGGCAATTGTCCCATCTGCAGCATGAAGCTGGTCAAGTTTGAGAGCGCCGCCGGCAGCGCCGGCCCCTCACAATCTGAAAGGCCAGCAGGCGATGTCCCCAACACGGCGGAAATGGGCGCGGACAGTTCCGCGCCGACTGCGCCCGCAGGACAAGCGCCCAATACAATCTTTATCGCGCCGCAGCAACAGCAGCTCATAGGCGTGCAGACAGCGCCGGTTGCGTTTCAATCTCTGGTGAAAGAGATTCGCACTGTAGGCAAGATCAGTTACGACGAGACCAGGATCACGCACATACACACGAAGGTCAGCGGCTGGATCGAAAAGGTGTTTGTCGATTTCGTCGGCAAATTCGTCAAGAAGGGGGACCCACTGTTTACCATCTACAGCCCGGATCTGGTGGCAACTCAGGAAGAGTATCTGCTTGCGCTGCGCGCTCAGGAGAGCTTCGCCAACAGCCCCTTCGAGCGAGCTGCCAACAGCGCGCGCAATCTGATAGAGGCCAGCCGCCGTCGCCTGCGATTGTGGGATGTCGGCGAAGAGGAGATTGCGAGGCTGGAGAAAGAGCGCAAGGCGCGGCGCGAGCTTACCATATACTCTCCGGCAAGCGGAGTGGTTACCGAGCGAGCCGCTTACCATCACGGCAGATACATAACTCCGGAAACAGATCTCTATACTATCGTCGATCTCTCAAAAGTCTGGGCGCTGGGGGAGATCTACGAATATGAGCTGCCGTTTGTCAAACAGGGACAAACAGTAGAAGTGGAGATGCCATACAATGAGGGGCCCCGATCTGTGAGGGGCGCCGTCTCGTACATCTACCCTTATCTCAATCCCACTACGCGGACGGCCCAGATTCGAGTGGAGTTTTCCAATCCAGAGCACAGACTGAAGCCCAACATGTTTGTCAATGTGAAGCTGCGCATCAATCTCGGTCGGCAACTGACCGTGCCCGAAGATGCTGTGCTGGATACAGGCAGACAACAATATGTTTTCATAGATAAAGGCAATGGTTACTTCGAGCCAAGAGCGGTCAAGCTGGGAGCACAAGCTAATGGCCGTTACGCCATCAAACAAGGCTTAAAGGAAGGCGAGCGGGTAGTGACCGCAGCCAACTTCATTCTCGATTCCGAGAGCAGGCTCAAGGGGACCTTCGCCGCTATGGGGGCCCCGCAGAAAGATATGCCAGTCGTCGGCGGAGCAGCCCAGGAGATGCAAATAAAGCTCAGCACAGAGCCCGATCCAGCCAGGGTCGGTGATAACACAGTTCGAGTCAAAGTAACCGATTCAAAGGGCTCGCCGGTAACCGAGGCTTCGGTCCGAGTCAAAATCTCCATGCCAGCAATGGGCTCGATGCCTCCTATGAGTTCTGAAGCTCAGCTCTCTCATCAAGGGAACGGCGAGTATTCGGGGACCTTGAATATCTCAATGGCTTGGACCTGGCAGACTGTAGTCACAGTGGAGCGCGGCGGGAAGTTGCTAGGCTCTGCCCGATTTAACATCACCGCAAGGTGAAAAGGGGGATCGGTCATGATCAATCGCATCATCGAATTCTCCGCTACGTACCGGCTGCTCGTCGTATTCCTGACAATGAGCCTGGTGGTGATCGGCCTCTGGTCAATGTTCAATGTGCCGCTGGACGCTATCCCTGATCTGTCCGATCCCCAGGTGATTATTTACACTGAATGGCCTGGCCGGAGCCCCAATCTGGTTGAAGATCAGATAACCTATCCTATCGTCTCGGCAATGCTCGCTGCTCCACAAGTGAGTGCAGTTCGCGGCACATCTGATTATGGCTTCTCTTATGTCACTGTTATCTTCGAGGAAGGGACAGACATCTACTGGGGCCGAAGCCGGGTGCTGGAATATCTGAGCAAAATCACAGGCAAACTTCCTGAAGGCGTGACGCCGACTCTGGGGCCCGATGCCACCGGAGTCGGCTGGGCGTTTCAATATGCGCTCGTTGATAAAAGCGGGAAGCATAACTTGGCTGAGCTGCGTTCGTTCAATGACTGGTACATGCGCTACTGGATAGAGAGTGTTCCCGGAGTGGCCGAGGTTGCGCCCGTAGGGGGATACGTCAAGCAGTATCAGGTCACCATCGATCCGAACAAGTTGCTCGCTTTCAATCTGCCGCTCAACAAAGTGATTGACTCAATCCGAAACAGCAATAACGAAGTTGGCGGACGGGTGGTAGAGTTGACCGGCAAGGAGTACCTGGTGCGAGGGCGAGGCTATATCCAGTCGCTAAGTGATATTCGCAGCCTGGCAGTCGGATCGGATGGAAAGGGCACCCCCATTCGCGTAGAAGATGTAGCCAGCGTGCAGCTTGGGCCGGATATGAGACGCGGCGTGGCCGAGCTTAATGGCGAAGGCGAAGTAACCGGCGGGATTGTAGTCGTGCGCTACGGCCAGAACGTAATGGATGTTATCGAGCGGGTGAAAGCCAAACTGGATGAGACGAAATCTTCATTGCCTGAAGGGGTGGAGGTAGCGGTTACTTACGACCGCTCCGACCTCATCCAGCGTTCGATAGATAATTTAAAAGACACTTTAATCGAAGAGCTGTTGATCGTCAGTCTGGTCATTCTGCTCTTCCTCTGGCACATCCCCAGCGCGATTATTCCCATCATCACTATTCCGGTAGCCGTCATCCTCTCTTTCATCCCGATGCAATCTCTGGGGATAACATCCAACATCATGTCTCTGGGCGGGATTGCCATTGCCATCGGCGCTATGGTGGACGCAGCTATCGTAGTAGTAGAGCAGACGCACAAGAAGCTGGAGCAATGGGAGGCTGGGGGCCGTCGGGGAAGCGCCACTCGCGTCATCATCAATGCGGTGAAAGAGGTTGGGGGGCCCAGTTTCTTCTCATTGCTGGTGATTGCCATCTCCTTTTTGCCTATCTTTGCGCTGCAAGCGCAGGAAGGGCGATTGTTCAAGCCGCTGGCGTTCACCAAAAACTTTTCTATGGCGATAGCAGCGGCGCTGGCGATCACGCTGGACCCGGCGATGCGATTGCTCTTCACGCGCGCCGAGCCATTCTACTTTCGCCCGCGCTGGCTGGCGCGAGCTACCAATGCTGTGCTGGTGGGCAAAATACACAATGAGGAGCGCCATCCCATCAGCCGCTTCTTGATGAGTATTTACCAGCCAGCAGTGAGATTCGCTCTCAACCACAAGTGGTTCATCCTTGCCGCAGCATTGCTGATTGCGCTGGCTACAATCCCCATCTATCAGAAGCTCGGCTCAGAGTTCATGCCTCCGCTCAATGAAGGCACGATTCTTTACATGCCGATCACTCTGCCGGGGATCTCGATAACCGAAGCCGACAAGTATCTTCAGATTCAAAACAAACTGATTAAACAATTTCCTGAAGTGCAGAGCGTCTTCGGCAAGATCGGCAAGGCAGAGACGGCTACCGATCCGGCTCCCTTGAGCATGGTGGAGACGACGGTGGTGCTGAAGCCTGAGAGCGAATGGCAAAAGGTTAAGCAGGATCGCTGGTATTCAAGTTGGGCGCCGGAATTCTTGAAGGCCCCCCTGCGGAAGCTATGGCCCGAGGAGCGCCCTATGCCGTGGGATCAGCTTATTGCCGAGATGGACCAGGCGGTGCAAATCCCGTCTTTTGCCAATGCCTGGCTATTTCCTATTCGCACCCGAATCGACATGATCACAACCGGCGTGAGGACGCCTGTTGGCGTCAAGGTGCTGGGCCCCAAACTCGAAACTATCGAAGAGGTAGGTCTCGAATTGGAAAAGGTTCTGCAAGAGGTTCCGGGGACGCGGAGCGCGTTCTTTGAGCGAGTAACCGGAGGCTATTATCTCGATTTTGAGGTTAACCGTGAAGAGGCCGCCAGGTATGGGCTGACCGTAGGAGATGTTAACGACATCATCGAGTCGGCAATCGGCGGCAAAAACATCACAACCACTATTGAAGGCCGCGAACGCTATCCAGTCAATGTTCGTTATGCTCGCGGCTTGCGTGAAAACCTCTCCCAGCTAGGCCGAGTGCTGGTCCCTACGCCCAATGGGGCTCAGGTGCCGCTCACTCAGTTGGCCAATCTGACATTAAGAACTGGGCCCCCGATGATTAAAAACGAGGAAGGCTTTTTAGCCGGATTTCTCTATGTCGATATAGCTGGGCGCGATATGGGCGGATATGTCGAGGAAGCTAAAAAGATCGTAGCCGAAAAAGTGTCGCTGCCATCAGGTTATCACCTTCAATGGAGCGGCCAATATGAATACATGGAGCGCGTAAGAGAGCGATTGCTTTATATCATTCCGCTAACGCTGTTTATCATATTTCTCTTGCTCTACTTCAACACCAATTCGGTGGTGAAGACATTGATAATCTTTCTGGCAGTGCCCTTCTCAGCCGTGGGGGCCATCTGGCTGCTCTATCTGCTCGACTACAACATGAGCATTGCAGTCTGGGTAGGGTTGATAGCTTTGCTGGGAGTAGACGCCGAAACCGCCGTCTTTATGCTCCTCTATCTGGATCTGGCCTATAACGAGCGAGTAGCTCAAGGGAGGATGCGCTCTATGGCCGATCTCAAAGAGGCAATAGAGTTCGGAGCGGTCAAGCGGTTGCGCCCCAAGTTTATGACTGTGGCAGTGACGTTTATGGGGCTGGTGCCAATCATGTGGTCTGAGGGCGCGGGCGCCGATGTGATGAAACGCATCGCTGCGCCGATGATAGGGGGTATCTTCACTTCATTTATTCTTGAGCTGCTGGTCTATCCTGTGATCTATGAAATCTGGAAGGGGTTTGAAGTGAGGAGGCTGGCAAGAGCGGAGGCGCGGTCTTAGTGCTATCAGGAGCGACTGTTTCGCTACATGAAGCAGCACCGAAAGATGAGTTGATCAATTGCATTGTTGATAATGAAAAGCTCCTTCACTGCAGAGGAGGCGCAGAGTTTTACCTGCTCTCTGCGCTCTCTGCATCTGCGGCGGTGAACTGGTACTCATAAACGATCAACTTATTTCTTCGGCGCCTTGCCACATATCAGGTAGCACAATCGAGAAGAAGAGAGAAACAGATGAAATACTTTATGCAGATATTGGTTATTCTCGGCTCGATCTCGCTAATCACAAGAGCGGATATTCGGGCTGCGCAAAATGGCAGCTCGTCGCCTGCCCAAGCAGCGTCGTCGCAAGAAGAGAGCCGGACAGGCTTGCCGAAAGAGGCGGAAGCGATGCTGGATAGAATGAGAAAGAAGATAGAGCATCAAGCTCAATTGGCCGAGCTGCTTACTCAAGCTCAGATACTCTACCGCGAAGGCGAAGCATTATATAAGAGCGGCAATCACAAGATGGCCGAAGAGAGTTTCGCCAGAGCCCGAGAGGTTATTCTTTCGACTGATGAAGAGGTGTTTTATGAGCCGAGCCTGCACACATATTTTTTACAATTCGAGCGCCGGATGGCCACGTTGAAGGGGTTCCCCATATCTCTGCCACCGGCCGGAAATCAAATCTCGCCCGGCGTCAATGAACATGTCCAATCGTTCATCGACTATTTTCAAGGCAGAGGGCGAAGCGTAGTTCAAAATGCTTTTGCTCGACTCCGCAGGTATGAAACGATGATGCGCAGCGTCTTTCAAGAAGAAGGCGCGCCGGAAGAGTTAATCTACGTCGGACTGGTTGAGAGCGCCTACAACCCTTACGCCAGCTCTCCTGCGGGGGCCAAAGGCATCTGGCAGTTCGTTAGCGATACCGGGAAGCGGTATGGATTGAAACAGGTGGGCGCTGTGGATGAGCGGCACGATCCGGAAAAATCGACTCGCGCTGCTGCCCGGTATCTGCGCGACCTTTATCAAATATTCGGCGATTGGCCTCTGGCTCTGGCCGCTTACAACGCAGGAGAGCATCGAGTGCTCCGCGTTATAAAAAGAACCGGGATCAGAGATTTCTGGCGGATGAGCGAGCAAAGGCTCCTGCCTCGAGAGACAATGGATTATGTTCCTGCTGTGCTGGCAGCGATTATACTGGGCAAGCAGAGATTTGAGCCGAGCGGCGCAGTGCGAGTAAGTGTAAAAGATTCTGTGCCGGTCGCTCCTGAGATCAGGCGGGCGGAAAAGCGATAATAGATTGGGAGAGAGCTTATGAATAGATTGGGAGAGAGCTTATGAAAGGATTAATACTTCTGGTTCTTGTATCGATGCTGCTTTTCGCAGCGGAGCTTGATGGGGCACAAGGCTTCGAGTTTTTAGTAGAGCATCAACGCCTGCTCCGAAACCATCGCGGGACGTTGATCATTACGCCGGACAGGATTGAATACAAGACGAGCCACAAGGATGAATCTCGCTCCTGGCAATATGTAGATATTCAGCAGATTAAGATCGAATCGCCGATTGAGATCGAGATAATGACTTATGAGGATCAAAAACGATTGCTGGGACGAGATCGTGTCTTCAAGTTCAAACTGCTTGATGGAGAGATCACACCGGAGATCAGCGCATTGTTGATGGCAAAAGCAACGCGCCCAATAGCGACGAGCGTAATGCCGGCGACTGCTGGGGCCCCTACGTATGAGGTCCCCGTCAAGCATCTTCATTCGTTCGGCGGGTGTGAGGGTGTGTTGAAAATTTACCCCGATAGGGTGACCTACGAATCAACGGAGAAGAGAGAAGATTCTCGTTACTGGCGCTACAGCGATATTCAGCAGTTCGGCCAGCCTGAACGCTATCGCTTCGAGATTACAAGCTTTGAGGACCAGTTAGGTAGGCCGACGAGGGTCTTCAACTTTCAACTGAAACAGGAGCTGCCGGCGCTGGCTTATGATTATCTCTGGATGCGCATCTATCCATCGAAGTTCCATTCTTACGAGAAGGCTGCGCAACCGCCGGATGAGAAGACTGCCGGGAAGACTGCGCAGCCGGTTAGTGAAAAGGTTGCGCCGCCAACAGCGCAGCCGCAGCGTCATCCTGCGCAGCAAAAGAGCGAGCCGGAAGTTCAATCCGCGATTGTGGCAGTGACTGAAACGGGCTATGAACCGGCCAGCATCACGCTCCGGCCAGGAGTGCTTGCGCGAGTGACGTTCGTGCGAAAAGTTGAAGGAGGCTGCGGCACAGAGATTGTGATACCGGAATACAAGATCAAGCGCGAGTTGCCGCTCAATGAGCCGGTGGTAGTGGAGTTTACGCCGGGCAAATCAGGCCAGTTTAACTTCACCTGCGGGATGGATATGCTGCGTGGGAAGATAGTAGTAGAAGAGAGATAGGCGCATTCACGGTCAGCCTATCGACGCCACGCTGCCGCAGACCGCGGATTACCGCTCGTACAACATGTTCGTCAGTGTAAAAACTGATGAGGCTTGAGCTACGGGCTAGTTCGGTGAAGCGACGGAAAGCGCGGTGTATTCCGAAGCCAACGCGATTAGCGTAGGAACCAGCAATAAATGTAGGTTCGAAAATCGCGACAATGATATTGCAGAGCGCGTGATGCACTACACGGTCTCGGTAAGGCGCAGCGGAAATCATTCGGTATTTTGGCTCAACAATCTCGAATGTACGATACTCGCCCGGTCTGTAACTCCCTGTTGTTAATTCTCTTTTCTTGACCGAGCCAGATACCATCGGCTTGAGCCGCATGGAGATTCAATTTCTACCTAACGAGTGCCCCACTGGCTGGATACCATCGACTTGAGCCGCATGGAGATTCAATTTCATCCTAACTGAGCAGATGAGGACTTAGATACCATCGCCTTCAGGCGCATGGTTGTTCAATTTCATCCTAAGCCGATGGTATCCGACCCGATCAAAAAGAAGCTGTCAATCCTTCCGTAACCAGTAGATCACGAATTTGATCTTTGTCCCGAAGGGACAATCGATAATAGCCTGGCAGTTTGTATGTGTTTAGCGTGGACAGAGGTAGCGGCGTAGCCGCCAAAGAATCTAAGAAGTAGACTCCCGGCGAGTCCGCAGACTCGCCACACACAGGTAGCGGCCACAGCCGCACCACTTACAACCACGCTAAACGAATACAGCAGTTTACTGCTGGGAGCTGGCAATGAAAAGTAGCTAGTCCCAGGTACCCTCTGGGTGTGACGACTGAAAAACCGCCACCAAGCTGTGAACTCAGCCGTCACACCCAGAGGGTACCCGGAACTCAAGGCCCTTCTGGCATCTGGTCCCAGCAATAAATTGCTGGGCTATTTTCAACTGTCGCTGGGACGAATTTTCCATAACCTATTTCGTGATCTACTGGTAACGAAAAGTATAACAGAATAGGCCGCAACTGCTGTTCCACTTCTGGTCTGCTGAGTACATTGCAGCCCGGTTTATTTTCGGAAGCAGTCGCCTGCTTCGCCGGACTGCGCACTGGACTCTCTCTTGTGCTCCCGACGCAATCCCTTGCGCCGGCTCTGACCGCAGAGAGTACTCACCGAACTAGCACCCGAAAACCGAAGATGCTGCTGCGGTCGCCGGGCGCGTCCCAAAATCGGTCGGCGGAGCGGCAGTAATAGGAATTGATGAGCCACGAACCGCCGCGCAACACCCGGTGCGAGGAATCGCCGCCACTTTCCCACGCACTACCATCTGCCGGCGCTCCGTGGTAACTATCATGCCACACATCCACGCACCATTCCCACACATTCCCATGCATATCATATAACCCAAACGCATTCGCCGCGCCCATGCTTCCTACCCGTGTTGTCTTCTCTCGATATGTCCCCTTCGGGGCCGCTCCATACGGGTAATTCCCATTATAATTCACCAACTCAGGTGTGATTGTATCACCGAAGTGAAACGGTGTCGTAGTCCCCGCGCGACAAGCATACTCCCATTCTGCTTCTGTAGGCAAGCGATATGTCCTTCCTGTCGTTCTCGTCAATCGCGCACAGAATTCCATTGCATCTTCCCACGATACACTCTCCACCGGCAAGTTGTCGCCCTTGAAGTTTGATGGATCAGTAACCAAATCTCGATTGACCTTCGGCAATCTGGCTACTGCTCGCCATTGCACCTGCGTTATCTCAAACTTTCCCATGTAGAATGACGGCACTGTCACCTGATGCTGTGGAGTCTGCCACTTGACCCAGGTTGCTACAAGTGATTTGCGGGAGTCGGAGAGATAACGCTCGTACTCTTTCGTTACCTGGTCAACTTCTGCCGCAGCCGTACCCATCGAGAAGGTCCCCCCAGGAATCTCTACCATCTCCAAAGTCACTCCATTGCCCAGATCCTCGCTGAAATAACGCGCCTGTCCTTTCCGCCGGTCATTCACTCTTCCACTTGAATCCACTCTCACCACATCGAATTCATAACTGTACAACGGCACAGTGCCCGGTCCTGTACCGGGCCGCGTGTTAGTGGGATTTATAGCTGGCGGTTTTGACTCTGGATCAGAACCAGTTTTACTGGGAGTAGCCGAAGTCGCCGCAGCAAACTGCTGCGCCCTCAGCCGCGCCAGCGGGGCGAACTTCCCATTGGGATAGCTCTCCAGATACGCTTTATAATCATCCGCATTCTTGCTATCTTTGATCGACTCCCAAAAGCTAAGCTCCAATGCTGATGGATCTACTGTCTTCCCTGTCGCTGCGCCAGAAGAACGAGCCGCCACAGAGATCACCAGCTCATCTGCCTTGTACCCTTCCATAACTGCGAATGGCCGCTGATGCTTGTCTGCGCCCAGATCGCGCTGCACATTCTTTGGCACCGTCTCTTGTAGATACTTAATGAGCGCGCCAAGGGTCACCTCTCCATCTTCGTTTGCTGCTTTTCCCCTCAGCGCCTCAACCAGCGCCCAGGTGAAGTACCCCTGCTTCTTCTCCGTGTATTCATAGGCGCGGCTGCCTACTGCTGTAGCATAGAGTGTCACAAAGGCTGAGACCTCGCGGTTGCGCAGATCGAAGTTGAACCCGCGCCTGAATGACTCTGTAAGTAGGTTAGGAGCATCTGCGCGTCCAGACACCGGATCATTGCGACAGGCATCAAGGATAAGCACAACCTGCTCGACCTCTGTTGCACGGATCATCTCTTTGACCTTCTCTACACTCAGGGCAGTCTCTTCCAGCAGGGCTATATTGTTGCTTGTACGCGCATCAACAGGCAGCAGGAAGGCCCTGCCTCCGCGCTCTATTCCGTGCCCTGCGAAGGCGACCAGTAACAACCCGTCTTTGGGTACCAGACCGTGCATATTCGACAGGTACTGTAAGATGACGCCCCGCTCAGGCTTGCGCTCGTCAGGTTGATCAGAGGTCAGTAGTATGACCTGTTCTTGTGGAAACCCGGCGTACTCTACCAGAGCTTTGGCCAGTTCTCTCGCGTCATTAGCTGCGCCTTCAAGCTTGCTGATCTGCCTGTTTCTGTACTCATCAATGCCTATTACAATCGCCCACCGCTTGGCACTAATTGGCCATTTGCCTACAGTCGGTTTAAGTTGCATGCCACGGTCACCTGTTTGCGCTTCAGCAGGCGGCGCAATTGGAGCGAGAATTACCAGAGACATAAGAACGGCCAGAATGGCCACGAGGATCAAAGTTTTAATGGTTGAAGAGATTGTAGCCATAGATTGTTCTCCTGAGAAAATCTCTGAGAGGACGCCATCCAAAGCAAGGGAACCCATTGATAAAATACCATTGACTACAGTCGCGTGGAGTCTCAGTTTTGGCCTAACTCTATCCGCACTGCGTTGGATATAAAATGCTGAACCCTGAACAAGGTCAATGTATCACCAGATAGTATTGATTCCCGCTGCCCAGATCCTCTGATCACGAGTAACCAAAGGGAGCTCCAAATGAATAGCTGTCGCTGCGATAATCCGGTCGGGCATATCGGGAATTGCATCTCTATTGATAAGTTGAATAGCGAGCCCGATGTTAAGATCAACTGGTGTAACAACAACACCAGCATCTGGATCGCGGAGAGCATCGATGAGTCGCCTGAGCACTGTCTCTGGTAATCGACCTCTCTCTACAAGATAACAAATTTCGACAATCGATATAGCAGATGAATACACCAGATCACCATTCGCGGCAGCTTGCTCAAAAGCTGTGAGCGCGTTCAGGGACAGCCTCTCCGGCTCAAGAATGTACCAGACCAAGGCATGCGTGTCTGCAACTACAGATGCCATTAAAGATCCTCACCGGGAAAGTTACTCCACATCTCGCGCCGAGCTTCTGCAATGTCTTCCTCTGTGATGTGAATACCTAAATCAGCACATAATCCCTTCAGGCTGCGGCGCGGACGTTTGCCAATGTTCTTTAGCTGAAGGAATTCGACGAAATCCAGCACTTCTCGTTGTTTATCAGCAGGCAGCATCCGTAGTTTCTCTAGCACTGCTTCTTCTACACCCATATCTTTCTCCCCACAGGCTGTTAGCAAATCCCTCTAAAGTTTACCACAAGGCCGGACCTCTATTGATGTTTGAGCGATATTCGAGCAACCAATCGGTTTTCCTTGAAATCCTGACTGGCCAGAATAATAGCTGGCGCTGGATCAGTTGGGCGCAGCCTCATACCACGTGTGATTTCCCGACGGGTCATTTTCGCTCCCTCATTTATCTGTCTCTCTTCTCGCATCTGGCCGAGCTTCGTCAGTTGCTCAAATTTTTCTTTCGCAACCGGCACGCTATCTTTTCCTTCCAATTCCTTCCCCACTGGCAATCCGAGCAGAGGCTCCCGGCTGACAACTAGAGTCAGCATTTCAGTCGCCGGATTTTGATCGAACTCAAACTCATTTGATCGAGAGCGTTGCTGGAGATGCAGCTTTCGCGAGCGACCAATCGGCATTGCCGGGGACATAGATCGCCAGGAACCTTTCCCTGCCCGGTCTTGTGCTCATAACTATCCAATCGTTCTCAGGCACATTGAGCCACTGTCCCACACGACCGGCCTGCGCATCAGGTTCGCTCCCAGGGTTGAGCCACACCAAGGAACCATTATCATCTTGACCGAGAAAGTATAGCGTCCCCTGACGAACTGGCTTGAATTCAAAGCGAACCCTCTCGCCGGAATGGACGATATTTTCCGCAGAAAGCGTCTCAAGACTTGCCTTTGGCTCTTTCAACCTGATGCGGTATTGAAGTAATGATACAGAAGACGGAGAGACTGTCCCCTCTAAAAGCGGCGTTGATATTGGTTCTGGCTTGTTTGCGCTGAAATGAGTTATGAAGATAGCAATTGCTCCAATAACCGCAGCCAGAGTTAAGAGCCCCACAAAGATCATAAGCTTGCGCTTCTTATTAGCTTCAACAATAGTCGAATCGCCTGGCTGCTGAGGTTCAGGTCGAACTGCCGGAATAGTTTGCCCTGGAGATAGTGAGGCGGCATCAACTGAAGGAGTAGTAGTATATGAGGTCACAGTTCGATTGCTGGCTACTTCTTTTGAAGAAACATCTACAGTTGCCTGTGCTCCGGCTGTTTTCGCCTGAAGGTAAGCTGCTTCCAACTCATTGGCAAACTCAATTATAGTCTGTTGCCGGTTAGCGCGGTCCTTCTCAAGGGCCTTCAGAACCACTTGTTCTACTTCTTCGGGAATGATCAAATCAGAACGCAGGCGGCTGGGTGGCAAAGGCGGCTCATTAATGTGCTGGTACAGCATCTTCATCCACGAGTCAGCTTCAAAAGCAACATGGCCGGTAAGCATCTCATAGACTACCATTCCAAAAGAATAGATATCTGAGCGTGCATCAATACGGTCGCCAGTATATCCGGCAGCCTGCTCCGGGGATATATAAGCCGGAGTCCCCATAACTATTCCTGTCCTGGTTTTAGTTCCTGAAGAATCAGTCTCTGAGAGTCTTGCAATTCCAAAATCGAGGACTTTGGCGACCAGCGCGCCATCTTGCCGGGTCAGCATAATGTTGTCCGGCTTCATGTCCCGGTGAACAATTCCCAGCCTGTGAGCAGCAGCAAGCCCTGCGCAAACCTGTTTTGTGATTTCAATTATCGTTTCTAGAGGTAGCGGGCTCCTCTCGGCAATCACATCACGCAAGCTTTCGCCTTCGATAAATTCCATAGCAATGTATATCTGTCCATCATCAGTAATACGGCTCTCATAGACAGTAATAACGTTGCGATGATTTATTCGACCTGCGGATGCTGCTTCATTCTCGAAGCGCCTTACAGTTTCAGGGTTCTCTGAACAGGCGCGATTGAGCACCTTCAGCGCCACTTGTCTTCGGCCAACGCGCAGTTGCTCAGCCAGGTAAACTTCGCCCATGCCTCCTTTGCCCAGAAGACGGATGATCCAGTAGTCGCGAGTGATCTGCTCGCTCAGCGGAAATTCAGGGGAGGCTTGAATTGGTGTAGTCATATAATCTGAGATTTTCGTTTTTAGAGTTTAGGTACAGCAGATTGTACTACTTCTTACTAAAAAGATTCAACAGTTTGGCTCTGGTAATGGGTGCATTAGGTTGACTTGGATTCTGAAATGGGCTAGGTTTATTACGCTATTGAAACGCTTTGTGCGAAAGTGGCGGAAAGGGAATTAGGCACGGCCCGGTGATGAAACTGGCAGACATGCAGCGCTTAGGACGCTGTGCCGCGAGGTGTGCGGGTTCGAATCCCGCCCGGGCCACTTCAATTTTAGAAGGCATGGGAGATCGAGTCCCCCCTTTCGCACCACATCCGTATGATATAGAGGCCGCAATCAGTGATCTCAATTATCGTCACAGGAGTCTTCATTGAAAATTAGCTGTTGTCACTTCACCTACTAACCAGGAGACAAATCAAGATGAGCAGCATCACTCCTCGAAGGATTGTTCTACTTCTAGCGGTCATACAAGTTTTCCAGATCGCTCTACTAGCTCAAAGACAGCCTGCTACAACCAGGAGCAATATAGATTGGAATCAAGCCAGGGAAGAGACAATCACTCATCTGAGAAACCTCATCAAGTTTGACACTACAAATCCGCCGGGCAACGAGACGGCTGCGGCAAATTACTTGAAAAAAGTTTTGAATGAGGCCGGCATAGAAGCTGAAGTCCTTGAGTCAGCTCCTGGCCGGGGCAATCTGGTTGCGCGCATTCGCGGCAATGGAACCAAGCGCCCAATACTGCTCTTCTCGCATCTCGATGTGGTCGGCGTTGAGCGGGAACAATGGACAGTAGACCCTTTCGCCGGTGTGATTAAAGACGGCTTTCTTTATGGAAGAGGCGCTGCTGATAATAAGGGCCTTGCCGCTGCCGAGCTTGAAGTGATGCTGCTGCTTGCGCGCAGCAAGGTTAAACTGTCGCGTGATGTTATCTTCTGTTCTGTGGCAGATGAAGAATCAGATGCTGAAGCGGGCGCCCAGTGGATGCTGGCTAATCACTTTGACAAGATCGATGCTGAATTCGCCTTCAATGAAGGCGGGCGCATAGTAATTAAGGATGACAAAGTGCAGTTTGTCGGCCTTCAAACCACCGAGAAGCGCCCGTACAATTTGTGCCTCATTGCTGATGGCACATCGGCCCATGCATCGGTGCCGCGCCCGGATAACGCGCTGTTTGCGCTGGCCGCCGCGATTGAGGAGATCCGGCAATACGAGCCGCCTGTCCGCTTGAACGAGACTACCAGAAAGTTCTTCCAGGAGATTGCGCGGCTTGAAAGCGCGCCGCATTCCTTCTACCTGTCGCACATCGAGGATCCGACCATAGGCCCCCTGTGCGCCAAAAAGGTCGCCGAGGATCTGAGCTTCAATGCCGTGATGCGCGATACAATCTCGCCGACGATCCTCAGAGCAGGCATTCGATCAAATGTTATCCCTGCAACCGCCGAGGCTAATCTCAATTGCCGCTTACTACCGGATACCGATATTGAAGCTTTCGTAGCCGAGATCAAGCGTGTCATCGATAATGACAAAATCAGGATTGTTTACAACAAGAGTTCCCGCCCCCGCGCGCCTGTCTCTTCGCACGAGACCGACGCTTTCAAGACGGCTGCGAGAGTAGTAGAGACTTTTTATCCGGGCGTTCCGACAATCCCTATAATGGGAACGGGCGCGACTGATTCCGCTTTCTTGCGCGAGCGCGGGATTCAGTCTTACGGCATCTCGCCATTTCCGGAAAGGCAATCTTCGCACGCTCACGGCAATGACGAGCGCCTCTCTATCGAAGGCATAGGGCGCGGAGTGCAATTGCTTTACAATATAGTGGTTGAGCTTGCAAAATAGATCCTCTGCTGTTTGGAGTTCACGCTTTAGCGTGCAGCAGCCTGAAGGCTGAACTCCAAACCTAAATCGCTTCACACTGATTCTTTAACATGAACCGGAAGTTTTTATAAGGGTATGGCGATTGACGGAATAAGGAGTTCCATTTGATGTCTCTCTTTAAAAGCAGTTTTGTCCTGGCGCTTCTGTTTACACTCTCTTTCCAGGAACTCTCTCCATTCCTGGTCAATGCGCAAAATCCCGCTCCGGCAAATGTGGGGGCCCGTGTTGATCAGGGGGGCAAAGCTCAGACAGGCGACTCTGAAAAGAATGCGCCTCAACCATCTCTACAATCGACCTGGCAATGGTTCCTACAACAAGCGGCAAAAGGAGATCATCAGCAGGCGCAAGAGCAACAGCAGAGAGAGAGATCGGGCGAGCAGAGAGGACGGCGAGGGCGCAGGAGACCCCCCGAACAGACCGAGGCGGAGCAATTGCTCGGCGACCTGATCATAGATGCTGATGAGGCGCTCGTTCAGGGCAACATCATCATCTACGAAGGCTATGTGGACGCTCGCTACGGCGAGCTGCATGTTCAGGCCGATCGAGCCATCTACAACAAAACCACCGACGATCTGACCGTCGAAGGCAACGTCATCTTCGATCAAGGCTTGGGACACCGTATTGCTGCGCGGCGCGCCGAGGTTAGTCTCGATACTCGCAAGGGGGTCTTCTTCGATGTCACCGGATTCACCAATCAGACTCAGGATGGAGCTTACCTTTATTTCAAAGCCGAGCGGGCAGAAAAGACCGGGCCGGATTCCTACACGCTCTACAATGCCGAAGTGACCTCGTGCGAGCAGGCGATTCCTCAATGGAGCTTCAAGACGAGCCGAACGGTTATCAAACTCGACGACCGCGCCTGGCTGCGCAATGCGATGTTGAAGATTAAAGGGATCCCCGCCATTATGCTTCCCTGGGCTTCCCTGTCTATTGACAGGCGCGAGCGCAAATCAGGCTTCCTCTTCCCTACTACCGGATCTTCGAATCAGAAAGGGCGCACCATCAGCATCCCCTATTATCAGGTGCTTGGCCGCAGCGCCGATCTGACCGTTCGCACAGAGATATTTACTCGGCGCGGCATAGGCGAAGCGATTGAGTTTCGCGCTCGCAGCGACGAGCAATCTGCTTTCAGTCTCGGCGGCTTCTTTGTTCAAGACAGGCTGTTCGGCGAGCCGGGCCCCGATCAAGGGGGCAGCTCATTCTTCGTCGAGGGCCTGCAATATCTGCCACATGGATTTGTCGCCGGCGCCGACGTTTCCATAACGAGCAACCTCGCCTTCCGCCAGGTCTTCTCGGAAGATTTTAACGAGATCACCAATCCCGAAGAACGCTCGTCGCTGTATGTCAACAACAATTTCAAAAACTATATCTTCAACTTCCTGGCGCAGAGCCGCGATGCAACGCTCCTTGCCACCGATGGAGAATTCAACTCTTCGATCAATATCAGGCAGTTGCCTTCTTTTGAATTCAATTCGCTCAATCGCCAGATCAAAGACTTGCCTGTCTACTTCTCGTTCAATACCGCTGTTGACGGTGTGCGGCGCAAAGAGAGCGTAGACGAGAAGGTGACCTTCATCACACCATCGGTTGTTCAGCGGTTTGATCTCCAGCCTAAACTGACATTCAGGTTGCCTGCGCTTGATGATTGGACATTCACGCCCAGCGTCAGTTTCCGCGATACCTTTTACAGCAACAGCATCGATCCGACAGTAAGACCATTCAATCCGCGATTCTTCGCTCTCACGCCTGACGATCCGCGCCTGGACCCCAATGGGCCCCTCTTCGATCCTAATATCAAGCTCTTCGACTTGAATAGATTCTCGCGGATCACCTCACAGAGCATCTTTCGCAATTACTTTGAATTCGCTCTTGACATCAGGCCGCCGGCCGTTGGCCGCGCCTTCGAGTTTGGCGATGGCGCCAGCTCGATCAAACACGTAATTGAGCCGATGATCACCTACCGGCTGATTCGCGGCATAGACAATTTCGCCCGGATACCGCGATTCGATGAGCGCGATGTTGTAGCAAACACCAATGAGATTGAATACGCGCTGGTCAATCGCCTCTTCCAGACGAGGAGGAAGAAGAAAGAGACGGGCCAATCTCCGCAGCCGCATGAAATCCTCTCCGTGAAGATTTCGCAGAAGTATTTCTTTGATCCTACTTTTGGCGGCGCCCTCGTTGCCGGCCAGCGCAATCAGTTCTATCCTATCAATACTCTCTCAGGCTTTACTTTTGGCAGTTTTCCGCGCCGCTTCTCGCCGATAAATCTCAATCTTCGTTTGCGGCCGCTTTCAAGTTTTTACGGCGATTTTCGCTCTGATTACGACCAGCGCGTCGGTAAATTCCGCAATGTGATTGTTTCGGCCGGCTTCAGCAAGAGATGGCTCTCAATAGCTCAATCGTGGTTCTATTCTCGTCGAATAGAGTTCATGAACGGGCTGGTTGAGCCGGGGACATTTCCCGGCAATCAGTACATCACGTCATTCTCTATAGGAGATATTCAAAAGGGGCTTTACGGCGGAACCAGTCTCTATTTTGATTTCGTTGATCGTGGGCCGGGGGCGCGACGCAACCGGCTGCTCACGTCATCGAACTACATAGGCTATTCGGGCAAGTGCTGCGGAGCGGAGATTGCTTTTCAGACGATCAATACCGGCTTGCGCACCGAGACTAGATTTGCCGTCTCGTTTACCCTGGCAGGCATAGGCAGCTTCGGCACCGACAAGCAGCGAGTCAAAGCCAGGCAGCGCACCTTTACCGTTGAGGGGCGAGGAGCGGGCCGAAGGGGACTGCGCCAATGAGGCGAGAGATAAAAAAGTAACTGATATTACGCAGAGAGAGAAAGGAAAAGGCTTGGCCCATCTTGTAGTTCCGTAGGGACGCTCGAAAATAGCCCAGCGATTTATCGCTGGGTAATCAGGTAGTAATTCCTTATAGTCCTGTAGGGACGACTGAAAAGCGCGCGCCCCTTCAGCTTTCCTTTTATCTCCGGTTCTGGGCTATAATGACATTGGATCTGTCATTAGTGATTCTAAGAAGGAAGTTAAAGATTTGATAGCGCATCTGTCTGGCAGGATAATTCACAAGCAGCCGAACTCGATAATCATCGATGTTGGAGGGGTCGGCTATGAAGTCAACATACCTCTTTCGACCTTTTACGATCTGGGCGAGGTAGGATCTGACGCATCACTGCGCATACACACCTATGTGCGTGAGGATGCGATACAACTGTTTGGATTTCGCACCGGTCGTGAAAAGGAGCTGTTCCTTCGCCTGACCAGCGTCACCGGCATCGGCCCGAAACTGGCTATAACTGTGCTTTCGGGGATGCCTGTTGATGAATTGATCATGGCGATACGCACAAACGATCTGGCGCGGCTAACCGCTATCCCCGGCGTAGGGCGCAAGACGGCGGAACGATTGGTAGTTGAATTGCGCGATAAGATTGCAGCCCTTTCGTCAAAGCAAGCAGAGGAGGAGTACCGGGCGGCGACGGCGGTGCAGGCAGTCGCGGATGGCTTCAAAGAGGATATCGTCTCGGCCCTCGTCAACCTCGGCTGGCAGAAAGCAGTGGCAGAGAGAGCAGTAACTGCAGCACTGAAAGAAGAGAAGGATCATTCGTTCGAATATATTTTGAAGCAGTCGCTCAAGCGGCTTTACCGGTGAAAGTAATGCGCACCGGCGTGATGCGTAAGATGTTCGACATTTAATCTTCCGTCTAGAACGTCTTACGGATTACGCCGGTGCGCATTCACTAACAAATATCATGAGCGAATTTGAAAACATGCGCCTCATGGGAGGCGGAGCCACCGATGATGATCGCTTTTTCGAGCTGAGCCTTCGGCCTAAGTTACTGCGCGAGTACATAGGCCAGAAGAAGATCACCGAGAATTTGAGCGTCTTCATTAAAGCTGCGCGCAATCGCGGCGAGGCGCTTGACCATGTTTTACTGCATGGGCCCCCAGGTCTGGGCAAGACTACGCTGGCGCATATCATCGCCAACGAGATGGGCAGCGAGATCAAATCGACTGCCGGGCCGGTAATTGAAAAATCGGGCGACCTGGCGGCGCTGCTGACCAATTTGCAAGAAGGCGATGTTCTATTCATTGATGAGATCCATCGCTTGAATCCTGCCATTGAAGAGATACTTTACCCGGCGATGGAGGACTTTCAACTTGATATTGTCATTGGCCAGGGGCCGACCGCCCGCTCGATAAAGCTCGACTTGCCCAAATTCACTCTTGTCGGCGCCACCACTCGCGCCGGGCTTGTGACGGCGCCTCTGCGCGGCCGCTTTGGAATCAACTTCCACCTTGATTTCTATACGCCTGAAGACCTTGAGATCATCGTGCTGCGTTCTGCCGATATTCTCAAAGTGAGCATAGACCGAGGCGGAGCCAGCGAAATCGCTCGCCGGTCGCGCGGCACGCCGCGAATCGCCAATCGCCTGCTGCGGCGCGTAAGAGATTTTGCCGAAGTGCTGCACGGCGGCTCGATCACGCACGAAGTCGCTGAGGACGCGCTCAATCGGCTGGAGGTCGATAAGTTCGGCCTCGACGAAGTAGACCGCAAATTGCTGCTCACGATCATAGAGAAGTTCGATGGGGGCCCTGTCGGCATCGGGACGATCTCGGCAGCAATAAACGAAGAGAAAGACGCTATCGAAGAGATCTATGAGCCTTATTTAATTCAGATCGGGTTCTTGAATCGCACTCTGCGCGGTCGGATGGTGACCCGTTTTGCTTATGAGCATCTGGGAATCGGGATCTTCGGCGACAGGCGCAGAGCCCCTGATAGAGGCAGCGCTCAGGGGGGGCTTTTCGACAGTTTGGGCCCCGCAGACAGTGGTGGAGAACAGGTGTAGTACGGATGCATTGGCCGAAGTATTTGAGCCTTTCAGTTTTGATATTTGCTCTATTGCCGGCAGCAACAAGCTCATTGCTAGCCAGCTCAAATACTGACCGCTTTCAGAACAATTCAGAATTAGAGCAACAGCATCCGCCTCAATCAATCGAGCAATCGCGCAAAGAGAATAGATCAAAGCCCAGATCAGCAAATCGCGCCGCTCAAGAGAGTGCTGAGCCCGATTCCCCTTCTCCCAAGCCAGATAAGACATCTGAATCAAGCTTCGAGCAACAACGCGCGCTCAGTTTGCTTGATCAATTAGCTGATTCGGCGCGAAGTTTCTCTGATCGAGAGGCAGGCGCGCGCACTCAAGCGCGAGTCGCCGATCTGCTCTGGAGCTATGACAGAGCGAAGTCGCGGCAGCTTTTCCGCCAGGCATTCCAATCAATAGTAGAGCTTGACAGCCGGGATAAAAAAGCTTCGGCAACGTCCACTACCCGCGCTCGGTTGAAGGCCGAAGTCCTGCGTATGATTGCGCGGCGTGATGCGAAGCTGGCGCGCGAGCTTATCGACAGCGGCAATCCGGCTGAGACTGAAGCGGGAAAGCGCAGCTACAGCAACATCAATGAACGTTACTCTTATCTGCTCGACCTGGCCGAGCAGTTCCTCGATGAAAACCGGCAACTATCCATCACCTTCGCCGACCAGAGCATCAACGAAGTGAGTTCGCCGCAACTGGTCTCATTTCTGAATCGGCTCCGCCGAACCGATGCGCCGACGGCCGATTACCTGTTCGACAAGGCGCTCACCATGCTCGCTCGCAGCGCGACGCCTGACACCAACGGGCTGCTCCTCCTCGGTGGGTACCTCTTTCCGCCTGGAACCGTAAGCGTCGTTCAGCTAGCAGGGATACAGGTAGTCAGCATCACCATTACCGATCAAAATATTCAGCCGGACAGCGCGGAGATGCTTCGCCGCTATCTTGATGCTGCGTTCAGCGTGCTGGTGCGCCCTCTATCTCAATCGGGCGCGGCTGCTACGGTTCAGGCGACTATTAGCCACATCGCCATTCAGCAACTGCTGCCGCTCTTCCAACGTTATTCCCCTGGCTACGTGTCGGCTCTTAATATAAAACGCAGAGAGCTGGCGCAAGCAGTCCCTCTTGCGCTGCTGGACCCCAGAGTTGTCGCGCAAAGCAGCGCAGATGAGACGAGCGTCGCTTCAAATCAAACGAAAACAGCAATTGATCCCAAGCAGCGCAATATAAACCTGTTCAACACCGCGCGCAACGCTCTGTATAAAGGCGAATTCGAGCGCGCCCGCTCGCTGGCTGCGCAACTTTCAGATGAAGAGAGCAAGCGGCGCATGTTAACCGTTATCGACTTTGAGGCAGCGCGCGCGCGCATCCGCGCCGGAGAGCTGGCGGACGCTTACAACCTGATTCGCGGCGACATTGATGTAGTTCTTTATGCGGTCATCTTCATTGAGCTGGCCGACGCTTATGTAGAGACAGGGGACCGCTTCCGAGCAATTGAATTGCTCAATGAAGCCGAGAGCAAGATTGTGAAAGCAGAGACGGGCGCGCGCAAAGCTTACGCTCTGGCAGGTGTAGCTAATACTATCGCGCCTCTGGACAGCTTGCGCGGATTTGAAGTGATGCAATCGGCGATTAAAGCCGTCAACGATTCAACAGATTTTGATCCATCGCGCGAGATCATAACCTATGAAGTGAAGATAGACGGCGCGAGATTCGAGACCGGGGTTGGTTGGGGGGGCACATTGAGCCTGGACAGCGGATTGGCGCGTTTGGCGCAAAATGATTTTGATCGCGCTGTTTGGACGGCGCGATCTCTTGAGCGAGAAGCTATTCGCGCAGCGGCGATTCTGGCTATCTGCCGAAGCGTTCTGATGGAATCAAAGACCGCGCACGGTTTGGACGATAGATCAGGGAACCATTGAGCTACCGGTCGCTTTACTCTCCACATTCATTCCGCGAATGTGATAGACTGCTTCTCTCGCTAGAGGAGGAGAGCAATCAATGACTAAAGTTAAATTTCGCATAGCATCGAAACTGGCGGAGTCGTTCAAGATTGGAGATTTCGAGAAACGCGAAAACTTCTTCATGACCGGGCGAATCGAAAAGGGCGAGCCGATAATATCCTGCCGGCTCTTCGGCCCTGATGGCCTTTTCCTATGCGAAATAGAAGAGAATGAACTGTTGCCATCATCTGCCAAGATTTATCATAAAGTCAAAACTCAAAATGGCTGGATTGTATCTGACAGTTACAATATCGACATACTCAAAGTAGAGACAGTCACTACTGAAAGCGGCCACAAAGTGGTCAACCTCATCGGAGATTTTTATAATAAGCAGAAGAAGCTTGTTGCCGAGGGCACTTCGATTGGCGTTGGCGTAGCAAAGAATTGTCCTGTTGAGTTACTTTAAATGATCTCATCAATGCTCATTCGCTGGCCGCCATAGAAGGCATATTCACTATCACACCACTCACAGCGCAGGTCACAGCCAGTAGTGCGCACAAAGTGCGATTGAGTATCGCCTGGCAGGAAGCTGGTTTGCTGGCTTCGTCTACCTCCCTAAAATTTTTCTTGACAGATATTCGAAGCGGGAGTGCAACCTTGCCATCAAAATCCGAAAGCTGAATTTTAAATCCGGATCCAGAGGCTTAGAGGTCCATAGATAGTTTCTATGAACAGTCTCTGGTACATTCTCTGGTTAATACTGCTCTGAGGGTAATCTGATGCGGCACGTGAAGCTTGATATTGAGATTTCATATCTCGCTCGATTGGCTCAGATGCTGTCGGTGAGGATTATAAAGAGCGGTTGAGCCTGCTAGAAGCAGTCTCATAAATAGCATCTGAGTAAGATAATGATGCAACCAAGGTGCACGAAACCAAGGAAGTTCTCGACCTGGCGCTCGCATCCCGCATCCCCAGTCGGCGGAAGTTTTGCAGCCAGACGGTAGCCGTTCGACTTTCCAGCGCCGGCGGCCGTCCGCCGCAAGGGGTGGGCCACACGGCGTTGGAGGTTTCTTTCGGTTTTCTCTGTGAGGAGCGATCATCGGCGACACCTTGCTCTTGCCAA